>Ga0209341_10001003_pt1 | contig 28482 bp, 20 predicted proteins | sample RifCSP13_2_FD_184020 | JGI IMG/M metagenome (GOLD analysis project Ga0209341, IMG submission 184020) | Soil microbial communities from Rifle, Colorado - Rifle CSP2_sed 13_2 (SPAdes) (version 2) | ecosystem: Environmental > Terrestrial > Deep subsurface > Rock core/Sediment | place: Rifle... | reverse complement strand
TGCGGGCCCGGCCGCTCGCCACGGTGCCCTGCCACAACGACCTGCTGGCCGAGAACTACCTCGACGACGGCTCACGACTGTGGATCGTCGACTACGAGTACAGCGGCAACAACGACCCGACGTTCGAGCTCGGCAACACGGCCCAGGAGCTCGGCTTCGACGATGCCCGGCTGGTCGAGCTCGTCAGCGCCTACTTCGGCGCCGCGACGCCCGCCCTCCTCGCCCGATGCCGGCTCCAGATGATCATGTCCGACATCGGCTGGACCCTCTGGGCAGCGATCCAGGCCCGGATCTCCGACATCGACTACGACTTCCGGGGCTGGGCCGAGGAACGCTGGGCGAGGGCCCGGGCGATGCTCGACGGGCCCGACTTCGAGGGCTGGCTCGAGGCGACCGCGGGTGGCTGAATCGGACGACCCGGGCGGGAGCCCGGGTCGTCGCGGACGGACCTGAGACTGCCGAGGGTCACTCCGGCGGGATCTCCTTGAAGGCGTAGTCGACGTTGATGCCTCCCGAGCGGCGGACGAGGTACGTCACGAGATACCAACCGAGGGCGAACACCAGGACGCCCCCGCTAACCATGTACGCCAGCTGGCTATTCATGCCGAGCTCGGGGCTGAGCAGGAACAGGTACAGGAAGACGAGTCCGGCGGCGGTGCCAATCAGCCCGACAACGGTGACGAGCGGCAAGCCACCGATCCGGTATTTCGCTCCAGGTGACGCCTCATACAGGGCCTTTGCCCGGAATGGCATGAGCGCCCCCGCAAGGGCCGTCCCCACAAAGACATAACCACAACCGAACGTGACCCCGAGGGTGATGGACGCCCAGGTGGTCGTCGTCCCGTCGCTGCCGGAGAGCGCGAAGTTGCTGTACAGCCAGATGACCGGCAGGCTGGCCACGAAGTAGATGACGTGGGCGTTGACCGGGGTGTGGAACCGGTCACTGACCCGGCTCATCAACTCCGGCAAGAGGCGATCCAGCGACATCGCGACCATGACCCGGGTCATGCCGATGTAGCAGTTGTGCACGATCTGGTGGGCGTTGAGGATGAAGCCGGCGGCGATGATGATCGTCACGATCGGATTGTTGGCGATCGCGGTGGCGATGATGTTCGGCCATAGGAACGAACCCGCGAGAGAGACGTCGGCGTAGCCCCAGTAGCCGGCGCCGGCCACGTACAGGAACTCCGTCCCGATCGTTCGCTCGAGGACGAAGGCCAGGATCGCGAGCAGCAAACCGGTGAGGACCAGCGAGCCGACGATGATGAGGAGTTGGTCGCGGAACGAGCCGGCCGACTTGATCTCGCCGTTCTGCTGGGCCGAGTAGGTCGCCCACTGGAGCGAGGTCCACGCGATCGGCGCGACGAGCAGGGTCGCGATCAGGCTGAAGGCCGGGTTGAGCTCGACGCCGCCGGCCTGGGCCGCTGCGATCGAGTCCGAGTAGAACGACGAGGAGCCGCCGATCGCCGTCGAGAACGCGTCGAGGCGCCCCGGGACGTCGGCCGTGGCCGTTGTGAAGAGCACGACGAGCATCGTCGCGAACGAGACGAGGATCGCGACCCACATCACCCGCTGGAGCCGGACGTAGTTCTTGAAGCCCGAGGACAGGATCAGCATCGCCACGAGCGCGTTCGCGATGCTCGTGATGACGACGCCTTCCGCCGTCGTGAACCACGTCGCGATGTCGACGAGAGCGGCGCTGCTCGTCGCCGCGCCGAGGCCCAGGAACAATGGTGCGAACCCGAGCGCTGACAGGAGCCAGCCCGACAGCGCCACCCACTGCAGGATCCAGATCACGAACCCGGAGAAGACGAGCGTGAAGCCGATGCCGCCGCCCAGGACGCGGCTCTGGAAGACGTAGTCACCGCCGGAACGCGGCAGGGCCGTGGAGAGCCAAACATACGCCAGCGCGATCGGGATCTCCAGGACCATCGCGAGAAGGATCCCCCAGACAAGCTGGCCTCCGGGCAACACCGCGGGCGCCCAGAGGTACGTCCAGGGGAAGATCAACCCCATCGTCAGGACGTTGTAGACGAACGCCGACCGCGGGGACATTACCCGGACGAGGCCGGAGGACTTCCGAACGAAGACCTCGGGCATCGTGGTTGCAGCAGTCGCCATGCCATCACCTCGATACGGGTACGAAGGACCGGCGGCCCCCTCCCGGGACCGCCCATGACGCGGGACCGAACCTCCGATCGCACCTCCTCGGCCCGCGAGACGCCCGGTGGGCACCGGATCGCGGGCAGGCTCCCGACCTGGCGGGCGCCCTCAGCCGGCGGTCATCTGATAGCTCGTCACCTTGCCGTCGGCGATCGTGATGAGGCAGCCGCGGAGGATCCCCTCCCCGTACTCGCTGCCGGGGTTGATGCAGACCGTCCGCCCTAGGCGGGCCGCCGCCTGCGACTCGTGGATGTGGCCGTGCAGGCCGAGCATCGGCTGGTAGCGCTCGATGGCTGCTCGAATGGCGGTGCTCCCCGCGCCGTAGAGGACCGGTTGCCCGCCCCGGACGACCTGGCTCGGCGGGTCCGTCGACGCATCGAGCATCGGGCAGGTGTCAAGGGTCGAGTCCACCGGCGGGGCATGGAAGTTGAAGATGACCTTTCCGTGGTCGCCGAAGCCGCCAGCGACCCGGTCGATCCGCTCGGCGATCTCGGGCTCGTCGGCCTCGCGCGGCGTGTTCCAGGGGGTCCGATTGACGTACGGCATGGAGACCATCACGTGCTCGTCGTCGAGCGGCACGGCCCGGTCCTCGCAGGCCACGAACGCCTGGGTGTCCGGCCTGTCCATCGTCGCCATGACCTCGGTCAGGTCGTCGTTGCCACCGGTGGCGTAGACCTTGATCCCCGTGCCCGCCAGGCGCGTCTCGGCGAGGTCGATCCATCGCGCCAGGCGCTCGGTCGCCAGGCGAACGAACAGTCGCTCGACGGCGTCGGGATCGGCCTGGGTCGCCCGGTACTCGTCCTCGTCCATGACGAGGTCGTAGAAGCCGAGGTCGCCGATGCGGGCGCGAAGGGCCGCCACGCCGTCGGCCGAATCGACCCGCTCTACCCGGCCGTGGATCGTGGCTCGACTGGTTCCGCCGGCCTCGCGGATGATCGGGATGGCGAGCTTGCCCATGACGTCGCCGCCCATCACGAGGGCGTCGGCGCCGTAGAACTTCGCGGCGTTGAGGAACTTCTTCCAGGTTCGCTCCGAACCGTGGACGTCGGTCGCGTAGAAGAGCTTCGTGCCGGGCTGGCCCTTCCGGAAGAGACGCATGGGGCCCGATCCTACGCGCGCATCCGGGCGCCCGTCGGGTCGTGGAGCACGTCCGGGCCGACCTCGCCCGGCTCGCGACGGTCGAAGACGTCGACCTCGATCGCGGCGGCCTCCGCCACGTCGGACGGCAGGTACACGGTGCCGAGCGTCCGACCGATCGTGTACCCGAAGGCCGCGCTCCGCAGGCGCCCCACGACCTCGCCGCCGAGGCGGACGGCCTCGCCGCCGTAGACCGGCAGCCAGTCGTCGCCACCGATCGTCACCGTCCGGAGTCGCCGCGCGGGGCCCGCCGGCTCGGCCTCGCGCATCGCCCGCAGCGCGTCCCGCCCGATGAACTCACCCTTGGCGAGCCGGACGAACGGTCCCAGCCCGGCCTCGAACGGTGAATCCTGCGTCGTCAGCTCGGCCCCGTAGTAGCGGTAGCCCTTCTCGAGGCGAAGCGAATCGAGGGCCCGGTAGCCGACCGGTTCGAGGCGTGCGGCAGCCTCTGAGGCCCCAGCGACGAGGGCGTCCCAGGCCTGGACCGCCCAGTCGAGCGCGACCGTCAGCTCCCAGCCGAGCTCACCGGCATAGCTGATCCGCGTCGCGAGGGCCAGCGCCGCGGACGCTCCGATGCGGACCTCGCGGGCGGCTCGGAGCGGGATCGCCCGATCGCCGACGTCGTCGGTCGTGGCGCTCGCGAGCACGTCGCGGGCGCGTGGTCCCCAGAGACCGATGACGGCCAGGTCGTCGGTCACGTCCACCACCTCGACCGCCTCGCCCGGCTCGATGTTGGCCCGGACCCAGCCCATGTCGGCGGCCAGGTAGCCGGCCCCGGTGAGGACGCGGAACCGAGCTGGGCCCAGGCGCGTGACCGTGACGTCGGCCAGGATGCCGCCGCGAGCGTCGAGGAGCTGGGTGTAGGTCGCCGACCCGACCGGCCGGTCCAGCTCGTTGGCCGCGACGCGCTGGAGCAACGCGAGCGCCGCCGGGCCGACGACCTCGAACTTCCCGAACGAGCTGAGGTCGATGATCCCGACCCGCTCACGGATCGCCCGGTGCTCCTCGCCCACCCGCTCGAACCAGGCGGGCCGCTGCCAGCCCTGCTCGCGCGGCAGGCGCCCGGCGCGGCTCCAGGCGGCGCCCGGCCGGTGAAGGTCGGCCCGCTCCCAGCCGGCCTTCGCCCCGAAGACCGCTCCCGCCTCCTGGAGCCGGCCGTGGAGCGCCGACGGCCGACGCGGTCGGCCGGCGGTGTCGGTGTCGTACGGGAAGCGCAGGCGGTAGTAGTCGGCGTACGTCTCGCGGGCGAGGGCCGCGGCCCAGCCGGGGTCGCGATACGCGTCCGCGAAGCGCCACGCGCGGTAGGCCGCGACGTCGACGCCCGGATCGCCGGCGGTGATCCAGCCGGCGAGCGCCTGACCGATCCCGCCGCCGGCCCCGAACCCGTTGAGCGACAGGCCGGCCGCGACCCAGAAGCCGCGCAGGCCAGGCATCGGGCCGAGGAGCGGGTTCGCGTCGGGAGTCATCGCGTCGGGGTGGCAGACGAGGCGGATCGCCTCGGCGTCGGCGAGGAACGGGAAGCGCCGGATCGCGCCGGCCATGAGCGGCCCGAATCGCTCCCAGTCGGGGGGCAGCGACGTGGCCGCATGCTCCCACGGGACGCCGTCCTCCCAGCGCGACCGCGGCTCGGCCTCGTAGCCGCCGAAGACCATGCCGCCGTGCTCGCTCCTGCCGTAGACGAGGTTGTCGGGGTCCCGGAAGCAGGGCATGTCGCGGGGAAGCTCGTAGCCGGGCACCGCCCGGAGGGCCACGTGCTGGTGATCGACCGGCGTCGACGGCAGGAACGCCCCGACCATCGCGGCGACCCGCGGCGCCCACAGCCCGGCGGCGTTCACCACGAGCTCGGCCTCGATCGGGCCCCGGTCCGTCAGGACCCGCCGGACCGCTCGCCGCGCCGAGAGCTCGAAGCCGGTCACGCGCGTCTGCAGCAGGAATCGGACGCCGAGCCCCCGCGCCGCGTCGGCCAGCGCGTGGGTTGCGCCATGCGGATCCAGGTGGCCGTCCCCCGGGATGTGAACGGCGCCGTACAGCGACTCCGGCGAGATGGCCGGCATGAGCCCTCGGGCGGCCTCCGCCGAGATGACCCCGGCCTCCAGCCCGATGCCTCGCGCCCGGCTGGCGGTGCGCTCCAGCTCCCGGAGCTGCTCCGGGGACGAGGCCAGCCGGAGGCTGCCGACACGCTCGAAGACGCCGAGCTTCTCGTACAGCTCCACGCTGTAGCGCCGGAACCGCAGCATCGAATTCGAGGGGTTGAACATCGTTACGAGCCCGGCAGCCTGGCAGGTCGCGCCCGCCGTGAGCTGGGCCTTCTCGACGAGCAGGACGTCGGTCCAGCCCGCCACGGCGAGGTGGTAGGCGACGCTGCAGCCGGTGATGCCGCCGCCGATGACGACGACCCTCGCCTGGTCCACCCGCGGTTCGCCCTCCGTCGCCTGACGCGGCCGGACGCCGGGCCGCGATTGCCGGCTACGGTAGCGCCTCGATCCGGCGATCGAGCGATCGTGCCGCGCCTACAATCCGGCCATCCCCGTCCCCGGACCGCGGAGCAGCCGCCGCTCATGACCCGCGACCAGACCGCCGTCGTCATCGACCGCGCCATCCTCGAGCGCGAGGTCGACCGCGTCGTTGCCGCCGTGGCCGCGGCCGGCCCGCCGATCCGGGTGCTCGGGTCGATCGGGGTGGCCCTCCATTGCCCGGCCACCCGGGAGCTCCTGCCGGCGTTCGAGCGGACGTACGCCGACATCGACTTCGCGTCGTACCGGCGCGACTCGCGGGCCGTCTCGAGCGCGCTGGTCGCCCTCGGCTATGTCGAGGCCCGCGACGTCTACATCAACTCCGAGGGGCGTCGGGCGATCTTCCACCACCCGCTCAGCCAGATCCATCTCGACGTCTTCTACGACCGCCTCGAGTTCTGCCACGTCATCCCGCTCGCCGGGCGGCTCGAGGCCGATGTGCCGACCCTCCCGCTGGCGGAGCTCCTCCTCTCGAAGCTCCAGATCGTGAAGCTCAACGAGAAGGACGTGATCGACACGATCCTGCTCCTCCTCGATCACCCGCTCGGCGACGGCGATGCCGACACGATCGATGTCGGCCGGATTGCGGCCCTCTGTGCCGACGACTGGGGGCTGTGGCGGACACTCACCATGAACCTCAAGAAGACGGCGGCCCTGGCGGCGTCGTACGCCCAGCTCTCGGACGATCGACGGGCCCGGGCGGCCGACCAGGTCGCGCGGCTGAAGCAGGCCATCGACGCCGTCCCGAAGTCATTCGGCTGGCGGATGCGCGATCGTGTCGGCGACCGCCGCCAGTGGTGGACCGACGTCGACGAGGTCCGCTGAGCCCTGGGCCGTCAGCCCTCGGCGGTGTCGCGGAGGGCCCGCTCGAACGCCGGCGTCGAGGCGTTCGCCAGCAGCCGGTCGAAGTGCTCCGTCGCGTAGGCCACGAAGTCGACGTCGAGGGTGCTGATCCCCTGCTGGAGGACGCCCCACATCGCCTCCCGGAAGTCGGAGGCGATCCGCATGAGCAGCAGCCGGGCTGCGTGCGGGCGCCGGACGGTGCCCTCGTAGCCGTCCAGGAGGACGGCGTCCTCGTCCGGGGCCAGGTCGTGGTTGACCGAGAAGTTGCCGAGGTCGAAGAACGGGTCGCCGAGCCCGGCGTACTCCCAGTCGACGATCCGGATCCGCTCACCGTCGTCGATGAAGTTGGCGTTGAGGAGGTCGTTGTGACACGGCCGGAGCTCGACTGGCGAGGCCAGGAGAGCGAGCTCGATCCGGCGGGCGATCGCCATGGCCAGGTCGTACTCGACGGGGATCATGACCCCCCGCTCCCGCGCCAGGGCCCGGTAGGCCTCGACGATCCGAAACGGCATGAACAGCCCCGGGATCGCCGGTCCGTCGTGGACCCGTCGGAGCGAATCGGCCACTCTCCGGAGCATGTCCGGCCGGTGGACGGCCTCGAGCGAGACCGGGCTGCCCTCGATGAACCGCGTCACGAGGTAACCCTCCGGCCGGACGAAGGCGACGACCTCCGGGCCGACCCCGACGCCGGCCGCCGCCACGGTCGCGGCGTGCTCGATCTCCCGGCTGATGCCAAGGAGATGCGTGTCGTTGCCAGCCATCCGGATGACGTATCGGTCCCGCACGCCGGGGACCGCAACGAGGAAGTTCCGGTTCGTGATGCCGCCCGACAGGGCCCTGAAGGTGAGCTCGCGGCCGGCCAGGTCCGGGACACGCTGCATCGCCCGGGTGAGCTCTTCCCGCAATTCGCCCCGGAGCTCGTCGTCGACCGCGGGGCTGCTCATGGCCGCCGTCCTCCTGCATCGATCGCCGACACCTGGGCGGTCCGTCGTGACAGGTGCCGGGAGGCCGACGCGCCGACCTCCCGACCCGCGGGACGCCAGGTGGGAGCGTACGCTCCGAGGGCGCCGCCGTGTGGGGGTTTCGCCCGATGATGCTTCCTCGGTTCAGGTCGTCGCGACAGCCGCGTCGGCGATCGCCACCGGCGCCGTTCGGTGGAACTCCACGGGCCGGATATGGCGGTCCACCATCGCCCGCGAGCCGACGACCCCGAGCTCGTGGAACAGGTAGCCGATCTTGGCCGCCTGCGCCGCGAGGATCTCGTCCTTGGTCGGCAGGTCCCACAGCTCGCGCTTGAACGGCCCGATCGCCTTCTTGCGCGTCGTGTACACGAACTGCTGGTCGGTCTGGTCGGCCCTGCGCTCGTCGAGGGCGTTCTCGAAGCACCAGCCCTCGATCTTCTCGTGGAGCTCGGCCGGGAAGGCCGGGTGCTCGTAGAGGGCGTTCTGGAAGCCCGTCGCGAGGTGGATCTCGGCGGTCTCCGCCTCGCGGAACGTGTGGAACATCTCGTCCGGCAGGGTCGAGGCGCCGTGCTGAACGGTGCCGGCGAGGCCGTACTCCTCGCGAGCGACCGCCCCGAGCCGGCGATGGACGTCGAAGTCGACCGCCACCTTCGCCACGCTGCCGTCGGGCAGGACGACGCCACCGTGGGACGTGCCCGTCTGGACGCTGACCTTCGAGATCCCGATCGCGCCGGGCGCGAGCCGGGCGAGCTCGCGGCGCAACCCGTCGAGGTAGGCGCGGAGCTCGGCCTCGGTCGAGTTCTGCTTGCCGACCTCGCCGATCTCGCCACCGACGCTGATCGTCACGCCGTCGGCCTCGAGGGACCGGATGAGCGCGGTGAGCTCGGCCGTCCGAAGATAGTTCTCGCGCTGCTCCTCGTCGACGTTCGGCTTCGAGAGGTCGACGAGGGTCGAGGAATCGATGTCGATGTTGCGATAGCCGGCGTCGATCGCGAGCCGGCAGGCCCGCCGGATCTCCTCGGTCATCGACTCGGCGTCCGCGGCGTACTTCTTCGCGTTGAACTGGTAATGATCGCCCTGGAGGAAGACCGGTCCCTGCCACCCGGCCGCCACGGCACCCGCGAGGCAGGCCGTGGCGTAGTCGATCGGGCGCTGGTAGGTGTAGGTCTGCTCGCTCCGCGCCAGCTCCAGGATGACCGCGCCGACATCGGCCGCGGCCGCCGTCTCGAAGATGACGCGGGCCATGTCGAAGGTCTGGGCCCGGATGTTGATCGCCGGAACGGTGAACCCCGCGACCTCGCCCCGGGCGCGGGCCACGTACAGGTCCTGGATGCTGGCCGAGCGGGCGCCGGCGGCCTGCGAGGCCTCCCAGGCCAGCCACTGGGCGGCCGCCACGGCGCCCTCGTCGGTCCCGAACGCCGCCGTCCAGGCGATGTCCCGGATGGCCTCGCCGCGGAGGAGCGCCGGATCATCGATGACGACCCGATCGTGCTCCAGGTGGAGGGCTCCGCTGACCTGGGCGAGCAGGTCGGCGGCCGAGCTGGCGACGTGGGGCATGGGGCGGGTCTCCTGTCCGGTCGGTGGCGACCGTTCGATGTGTCCCGCCCATTATCGCCGGGCGCCGCCCAGGCGTCGGTCAGAAGGGCTTGACCACCATCAGGAAGACGATGACCGCGACGAGACCAGCGAGGACCATGCCACCGAGCTTCGCTCGCTCGATCAATGCCCGGACCTCGGCCGGCGGCCCGGACGGAGCGCTGCCCGGGGCCGGCGGTGGCGGCGGCGTCGACGTCAGCTCGATGATCTTCTTGGCCGTGGGCGTCTGGACACCGAACGCAAACCCGAGGGCGATGGCGTAGAGGACGATGGCCACCAGCAACCAGCCCGCGCGCATGACATCGACGTTGCCGGTGACGATCAGGCCGACGCCGGTGATCCCCTGGAGGACGGCCAGCGGGAGGATGCGCTGCCTGGCCAGCTCACGATTCACCCGCACGGCGAAGTTCGCGTGCTGGGGCTCGGCGCCGCCCATCTTGCCGATGATCGACGACGAGAAGGTCGGTCCGAACGCGATGATCGCCCCGAGAACGTGGGCAAGCAGGAACCATGGAAAGAGCCAGCTCATGGGGGCCTCCACCGCTCGTCGGGACGCGCCGGCACGGCCGGCGAACGCTCAGTTGTCGCGATCGTAGCGCGCTCGACAGGGCGCTTCCCGGACCTCTCGCAAGGCATCGAAGGTCAGTGGCCACCCCCGCCGTGAGCGTGCCCGTAGTCGACGCGATACCCGGCGACGAGCCGGCCGACCTCCCCCAGCGAGACGACGCCGGCCGCCGCGAGGCCATCGAGGTCGTCGCGCCGGTGATGGAGATCCGCCTCGAGGTCGCCTGTGCGTCGCCCCAGGCGTGCGGCGATCTCCGGCAGGACACCCCACTCGAAATGCTCGAAACGCAGGCCCCCCGGATCCCAGGTCGCGATGACGGCTGGATCGAGGAGCTGGGCGTGGCCGTGCTCGTCGCGGTGGAGCGGCCGGACATAGTGGGAAGCCACGACCCGGATCGGGCGTGCCGGCATCATCGCGGGGTCGGCGGCGGCGACCGCGGGCTCGGGGTCCTCGCCGAGCACGAGGACGCAGCCCAGGAACGAAAGCTCGTCCCGGGAGAGCCCGAGTGGCGGCGCCTCGGCCAGGCGGTCACGAACCGCCTGGAGCGAGGCCCCCCGCGCAACACCGCCGTCGCAGCGGCCGTGGGCCAGGGCGCGGGCCGTTCGCGGGCCGAGCGGCCCGGCCACGCCGGCCGCGCCGCCGATCGCGTCGACGCCGACAAGCCCGAGGTCGGGTCGGAGCGAGGCGAGGATCCCCCGCAGGACATCCCCGGCCACGCCCCGGTCGATGAGGTCGTCGCTTGCGGCAACGACGAGCGGGATCCGGCCCTCGACGAGGAGCCAGACGAGCGCCGCGAGCTCCGCATCGAGGACCCCGCGCCGGATCAGCTCGACGAGCGACGGCGGCTCACCCGAAACCGGGGGCTCCGGCATTGGGCGACCGAGATCAGGTAGGTCCATCGCCCGGGAGCGTAGTCGAGCGGGCCGACCGGCGCCGCGCGCCACTCGGTACCCTTGCCTGAGGATGGCGATCCGTATCGCGCCCCTCGACGCCGCGATCTGGCCGGCTCTGGAAACCCTCTTCCGCGAGGGCGGCGACCCGCGCTGGTGCTGGTGCCAGTACTGGAGGCTCCGGTCGAAGGACTTCGGCGCCGCCAGGGTGCCCGAGCTCCGCGAGCGGCTCCGGGCGCTCGCTGAAGGTCCGCTGCCGCCCGGCCTCGTCGCCCTCGAAGGTGACGCCGTGCCGGCGCGGGCGGTGGGCTGGGTGAGCCTGGGGCCGCGGAAGGACTACGAGCGGATCGTTCGTTCGAAGGTCATCCCGACGATCGACGATCGCCCGGTCTGGTCGATCGTCTGCTTCGCGGTGGCGAGCTCGGCCCGCGGGCGCGGTGTCGCCCGGGCGCTGCTCGACGGCGCGATCGACTTCGCCCGCCAGCACGGCGCCGAGGCGCTGGAGGCCTATCCGGTGCTCGTCGACGACGGCGAGGGCATCCACCCTGAATCGGCCTTCACGGGCACGCTCCCGATGTTCGATCGAGCCGGGTTCACGGTCGTCGCGGAGCGCGCCTCGGATCCCGCGGCCGCACGGCAACGGGTCGTCGTCCGCCGCGAGCTGGGATAGCCGTGCAGCCGGCCCGGCGTCGAGCGGGGACGAGGTGATCGGCGGGTAAGCGGCCGGCGTCATCATCGGGGCATGCCGCGGGAGCGACCGATCGACCGAGCAAACCGCAACGCCGAGTTGTTGCTCATCCGGATCGGGAGCGAGATCCATGACGCCCGCATCGACCGGGGCTGAGCGTCGACGCCGCCTCGGCCGCCGCCGGCATCTCGAACGCCGAATGGAGCCGGATCGAACGTCACCGCTCGCCGAGGGTTCCGCTCGTGACGCTCGTCCGATGCGGTGCCGTCGTCGGCCTCGACGTCGTGACCCGCGCGTATCCGGGCGGACCACCGATCCGGGACGCGGCCCATCTCGCCCTCCTCCGGGCACTGCACGAGCACCTCGATCCGTCGCTCCGATGGGCGACGGAAGTGCCGCTCCCGATCCCGGGCGATCCGCGCTGCTGGGACGCGACGATAACCGGACGCGGATGGATCGAGGCGGTCGAAGCTGAGACGAGGCCGCATGACGCCCAGGCCCTTCATCGCCGGCTTGCGCTCAAGCTACGGGACGGCGAGGTCGACGGGCTGATCCTTGTAGTCCGCGATACGCGCACGACGCGGGCGTTTCTGCGCGAGGCGGCCGACGAGATCGTTCCGAGCTTCCCGATCCGGGGTTCCATTGCGCTCGAGCGGCTGCGCGCCGGGTCGGCACCGGGCGGGAACGCGATCGTCGTGCTGCCGATTCCGCGACCGGGACGGGTGGCATCGGCGGGACCTGGGCATCAACCGCCCCACGTTTGAAAACGACTGCGCCGGCAGGCCGCGAAGGCCCGACTCGTCGGTTCCGTACGCGGGACGTATCGGAAGGACGCGTTTTCTGGGTCCGCAGGACTGGGCCAGTCGATGTCGTACGCGGGGCCGATCGAGATCGACGTGACCGCGACGGATGACGTGGGTTTCATACCTGAGAGGTAGGACGGGCCGGGGGTGCATCCGGCGTGAGTCCGGCGAGGCGCCCCGCGACCTCCGATCCCGGTTGGTCAGCCGCCGCAGGCCCGGGCGGCGTCGGCGATCTGCTGCTCGGCCTGCGAGTTCCGGCGGACGAAGCTCGCGGTCATCGCGTTCCAGGCCCGGTCGGCGTCGTAGGCGACGCTCTGGACCTCGTACGGTGGGCTCTCGACCCACGCCGGCTTGCCGACTCGGTCGCCGACGAACTCGCGCTTCGTCTCGACCCACTTGCCGCCGACGCACTCCTCGGTGATCCGGCAGTAGAACCGGTAGTGCTGGAACGGGATGCTCAGCGACCAGGTCCCCGTGCGGCGGAACTTCTCCATCCGCTCCTTGAGCTTCCGGAGGCTCTGGACGGCCGCATCGGCGGGCTTCGACGTGACCGAGTCGAAGCCGGGGAGACCCAGCGTGCCGAGGATCGACGGCACCGGGCTCGTCACGGCGTCCGGCAGGGCGCCGATGACGCCGGTCACGGCCAGCGTCTGCTCCAGGTCGTCGATGGCCTCGTCGACGTCATCGCCGTACGGATAGTTGCTGTCGATCCTGAGGCGGCTCTCCGAAATGATGCAGAGGTCGACCTCGATGGCGTTGCGCTCGGTGATCCGCGGCTCCGCACCCTCGGGGCACGCCCGTGGTCGCGTCGGTGGCGTGGGCGGGGTCGGTGGCGTCGGTGGCGTGGGCGGGGTCGGTGGCGTCGGTGGGGTGGGCGGGGTCGGTGGCGCCGGTGGCGGTGGCTCCGGCGGCTCGGGCGTCTGCGGCTCGGGCGTCTGCGGCTTGCCGCCCCCGCCGGGTGGTGACATGCAGCCGGCATCGATCGCCGCCTGCTCGGCGGCCGCGGCCTCAGCACACGCGTCGTCGGCCTGCCGCCGCGCGGGGTCGGCTGCCTCCTGGGCGGCATTGGCCGCGGCCGTGGCCCGATCCAGCGCCGCCTGGGCTGCGGCTTCGGCCTCGCGCGCGGCCTCGAGAGCCTCCTCGGCTTCCTTGACCCATTTCGCGCGGCCCTCGCGGTCGCGCCGACGGATCTCGTCGATGCCGTCGGGGCCGTCGAGTCGCTGCAGCTCCTCTTGCCAGGCGTCGTTGGCAGCCTGACGCTCGGCATCGGTCGTCGCTGCGGCCCGGGCGGCTTCCCAGGCGTCGTTGGCCGCGGCGCGCGCCTCCTCGAGGAGGTGCAGGTCGTAGGAATCCTCGGTGACGGTCCGGCCACCGTAGGTCGTCGACACCGCATCGCCGCCGCGATCGGGCGGCTCCTGGCGCCGCGCGAGCTCCTTCTCGGCGGCCTCGCGGGCCTCCCGGGCCTGCTCCAGCTCGGCGCGGGCGGCGTCGACCTCGGCTGCCCTCGCGCGGGCGGCCTCCGCTGCCGCCTCCGCCGCCCGACGGGCCTCGTCACACGCCTCGCGGGCCGAGCGCGCCGCCGCGATGAGCGGCGGGCAGGGATCCCCGCCGGCGGCACCGCCGACCACGAACGCGCCACCGCCGGTTGGGGCCCCGCCGCCCACCGTCCCGCCGCCCGACGTCTGCCCGCGGCCGCGGAGGATCAGGAGACCGCCGAGGATCGCGAGCCCGATCCCTCCGAGGGCGATCAGGGCCCACGGAATCGCCCCGCCGCCGGATGACCCGCCCGGCGTCGTCCCCGGGCCCGCCGTGGCGCTGGCCACCGGCGTCGAGCTCGGTGCGCCGGGCGAGCCCGTCGCGACCGCCGTCGGGGCGGGCGTCGGCGTCGAGGTCGGCAGCGGCTCGTCGCTGAAGGTGATCGCCGGTCCGGGCGTGTACGTCCACATCGACTGGGTCGTGTCGGAGCGGCCGGCGTCCCGTCCCGTGCCCGCCTCCGTCCCGTCGCTCGAGAAGGCGTAGACATCCCAGGCGACGACGTCCTGCCATTCCTTGTCGACGGGGATGAAGACGAACAGGTCCTGGCCCATCCAGGTCGCCCGGGCGTGGGTCCGGAACTCCCCGAACTGGCCGTTGCTGAAGACGTACAGCAGCACGTCGACCGTCCCGTTCTCCCACCGCACGATCCAGAAGTGCGATCCGCCGGCGAACGCGTTGAAGCTCCCGTCGGCCGGCGGCGGAACGGTCGGAAAGCGGTCGAGGGCGGCCAGGATGCCGCCTTCGACCTGCCTCGCGGGATCGAGCGAATCAAGCGAGTCGGCCAGGCGAACGTGGCCGACCGCGAACCCCATGTCGAACGCCGCGGCGACGCTCCCGAACCGGCTGCAGCCGACGTTGTCCTGACCGCATTCCAGCGGCCCCTCCAGGAGGTAGGACGGGAGCATCGAGCCCCACGCGTGGCCGGCCTCGAGGATGTCGTTGAGACCGTGCGCGAGCCCTTCCTGGTCGCCGGCCGGGTCCTCTACCCGGACGGTGTCGCCGGTCTGGGTGACCGACTTGCCCTCGACGGCGGCGAGCGCCTGGAGGTACTCGAGGATCGGATTCTCGTCCTGGGCCTGCACTTGCGTGGCGGCCGGCCCGAGCGGCGCAAGCGCGACCGCGGCGACCGCGATGACGAGCCCGGCGACCGCCGCCATCCGGCTGCCGGGTCCGCGATGGATCGCTCGTCGAGACGCCGGGCCGTGGGCCAGGCCAGCCATCCTCCCCTCCAGAGCCCCCGCTGGATGCCGGCACTCTATAGCCGCCAGCGGAGCGTGGCAACGGGACAACCGACCTGCCGCGCCGTCGCCACCGGGCGCCCGTGTCGCGGGCGACCGGTGCACCGCGGCGCGCGGCGCGGCTATCCTCCGCGCATCCGACCGGAAGGCCCGCACGGGGAGGGCACGAATGAACGGCCGAACGGGCTTCGGTGTCGTCCTGCTGGTCGTCGGCGTTGGCCTGGCCGTCGTCGGCGGCTACGAGCTCGCGACCGGCGGCGGGCCCCCGTTCGGTCCGGCGCGGGCAACTGCGTCAGCCGGGCCGACGACCGCCCACCCGAGCCCGACCCCGACGCCGTCGGCCCCGCCGCTCGCGACCGCCGCACCGAGCCCGACACCCGAGCCGAGCCCAACGGCGGTTCCCAGCCCCACGGTCGGCGCCGAGACCGACACGGCGATCCGCGCCTTCCTCGCCGACCTCGTCGCCGCGATCAGGGCCGGGGTCGTCGACTCGATGGCGGATCGGCTCAACGTCGCCACGATCGACCGCTACGGGGTCGCGGCCTGCGAGACCAAGCTGGCAGCGGACGAGGCGGACGCGACCTACGCGGTCGAGATCATCGCGATCCACCCGCTCGGTCCGTGGGACTACGTCACCGACGAACGGACGACGACGATCGCCGAGGCCTGGACGATCGATGCCAATGTCACGGCCCAGGGCCAGACGCAGCAGCGTGAGGTCCACCTCGCTCCGATGGACGGCGCCGTCAGCTGGTTCTCCGATTGCGGCGACCCGCTCCCCGTGCCCTAGATCAGATCCTCGTTCGGCGGCCTCGTCGGCCGGTACACTGGTCCACGGACCCGCGGCGTCCGGCCCGTCACCTCGGATGGGCGTGCGACCGCCCCGCGCCGGCCTGGGAGGTACCGCCATGGAGCCACGAACGAGTGAGCCCAGGGCCGTCGACACGGACGCGGACCGCGACGCCGCGATCGCCCGGGTCATCGAGTCGGCGGGTCGCCTCGGCATCGAGATCGACGCGGACGACGCCTCCGAATGGGTCGCCGCGATGGCGACCGAGGCGAGCGGCGGCGACCTGGTCATGGACGTCAACACCGGCGTCTACGGCCATCGGGTCACGATGCTCGACTTTCAGCCCGAGGACCTCGCCCGTTTCCGTGAGATGTCGACGATCGTCGGCTTCGAGGACCGCCCCCCGCAGGTCCTGACGGCCCTCTCGATCTCCGGCTCGGCGGCCCAGAGCAAGGTCAACGCCTTCCCCGCCGACTGCGACTTCTTCGAGCGGATCCACATCAAGGCCGACACCCGTGAGGCGGCCTGCAAGATCCTCGGCGACCTGATCCGCGAGAAGGCGCTGGCGACCGCGAGCGGGCCCGGCCATCGGCTCTGGGAGGTCAAGTTCGGGAGCCACCAGATCGCCGGGACGAAGGGCGGCCAGAAGTTCACCAACGGCGCCCCGATGTCGTGGACGCTCGAGGAGATCCGGGCCGGCCAGATGGAGCTGATCCTCCAGGACGGCTCGGTCAGGGTCGTGCCCTGGTCGGACGGTGAGATCGAGCCCGGCTGGTGCAAGCTCGACTGGGTCATCGCCGACAAGACCCGGGGCAAGCTCGCCAACGCCAGCAACATGCTCGACCCCACCTGGGAGGCGCCGGACGGCACGATCGTGCCGCTCGACGGGTTCCTCGATCCGTACTTCCAGGAGGTCTACCTCGAGTCGGAGTCCATCCCGCTCTTCTCGAAGCTCGTCAAGGAGCTCTCGGCCGATTCCGTCGACGACTACGTCGAGACCCTCGAGCACGAGGTCTGGAAGTACACCGTCAAGGAGCCGAATTTCGGGAAGGCCGCCCGCCGGATGTACAACGTCTTCCGGATGAGCGGTCGGTACACCGAGGCCGCCTACCTCCGCGAGCTGTTCGACGAGCCGATCACCGCGCTCTACCAGGTCGCGGCGCTCGTCAGGACGCTGGACGACGCCGCCGGGTCCGGCGAGGCGTTCGAGGCCACCACGATGGTGGCCCAGGTCGACCGGCTCATCATCTCGGCTATTCAGGCGCTCGAGGGGCCGCAGGAAGCCGAGATGGTCGGCCACCTGCTCCGTCTCCGCGACTCGCTGAGCGCCCGCGAGGGCCATGCCGAGCGCGAGGACGAGATGCATGGCATCTCGTCGGCCGCGCTGGGCGCCGTGAACGACTACTTCGAGCGAATGCTCCGGGCCATGCCGGAGATCCAGGCCTATCTCGAGGACGTCGCCCGCCGCGCCCCATAGTTGCGGCGCCGCGGTCGGAATGGCCTGACCGGCCCGACCGGCCGCGTCTAGCGGAACCTGAATACAGCCTCGTGCTCCGATTCGTCCCCGAACCGGAGGACAAGCTCCCGGCATGGACCGCCCGGAGCCGTTGACCAGACCTTGGCCGTCTTCCAGATGTAGCTGTATCGATCGGTGGCGGCGTCGTAGCCCAGGGAGCTCGCGCCGGCTGTCACGGTCAGTTCGATCGCATCCAGAGGCACACCGGAGGTGCAGTCCACGCGCATGGACAGCGGATATCCCGGCGCGAAGACGTCGAGCCCACGGTCGCCCCCCAGCGAGAAGACGACCGGAACGGCCCTGCCGGCGGTGACGACGTTCTCGGTCGGCAGATCGTCGACCGGTGCGAAGAGGCCCGACCACACGATGGGCGCGGCGGCGAGCGTCCACGTCGAGGCGTGGGAGCTCAGGACCCGGATCACGGCGTACGCGATTGGATCTGGCGGCTCCGGGACGGCGGTCCGCGCCGCGACGCAGGGATCCGGTGACGCCTGACCGGCCGGACCGGTGCAGGGGTCGACGAGGACACCGTCCCGGAAGATCCCGACCGTGTCAGGCGTCGCGACCGCGGTTGCGAGGACCGACGCGTCGATCGCGAAGTCGATGACGAGCGGGTCTTGCGGGGTGGCGTCCGGGGTGACATCGATCTCGACCGTCTCGCCAATGAAGGTCCAGTCGATCGTCGGCGGCGGCAGGTCCGAGGCCCCCTCATCGATGATGACGGTCGCCTCTCCCGGCACGTCGATCGTCGTCGCGACCGGATCCTGCGCGGTGGTGCCCGGATCGCCGGCGTCGGTCGTGACGGAGCCACCCCCGGCGCCTGTCCCGCCTGAGACCGAGTCACGGGCGAGCAGGAAGAGGGCGATGTCGGCGGCGACAAGGTTGGGCGCGGGGGTCCCGCCGAGGTTCTCGATGCCGCCGCCACCGGGCGCGGTGTAGCTGATCGTGGCGACATCGCCAGACCGGAATCCGACGGGGAGCACGAGGTCGAGGACGCGGCCCCCGAAACCCGGGTAGATCGACACGGCCGTCGGCGTCATCGGTGTCCCGTTCCGGACGACCGTGAAGGCCGAGGGCGGTGGGATCGTCGAGGGGGCGACGGCATCGCTGAAGAGCAGTCCGACATGGTCGCGCCCATACGAACCGTCCACGAGCGCCATCGACGCCTCGAAGCTGGGGAATTCGAAGACGTCGACCACGACGTCCAGCGCCATGCCGGCCGCGTTGCCTGCCTCGTCCATGACCGGGATCGTGCCCGGCAGGTACGAGACCGTCAGGGTCCCGGGGGCGGTGACCGGATCGGCCAGGTGGAGGGTCATGAACGTCAAGGCCAGGTCGGGATCGAAGAACCCTGCGTGGGTGAAGCTGACAGAGTCCGCCGCCAGGGGCGACCCGTCGAGCTTCACCTCGAAGTCGCCGACGTTGGGCGTGGCCGACTGGTCGAGCAGGTCGTCCCACAGGAGGAGGATCTCGTGGACGGGGGTGATCGGACCTGTCCACTGGCCGGCCAGGCCCAGGACTGGAGACGTGACGTCACCCTCGCCGAAGGCGGCAGCCTGCGGCGCGGCCCGCTGGGTCATCGAGCCGGCAAGCCCGAAGGCGACGGCCAGGACCGCGAGTCTGCGTCCCGGGCCCGGGCGCTTGCGCATCGTCAGGCGAGCCTAGCCACCCCGGGCGACGCGGTCAACGATGAATCTCCGAGGCGCGGCCAGCCGCAACCCCGGCCTACTCCAGGTAGTCCTTGAGCTTCCGGCTCCGGGACGGGTGGCGGAGCTTGCGGAGCGCCTTCGCCTCGATCTGGCGGATGCGCTCGCGGGTGACGTTGAACTCCTTGCCGACCTCCTCGAGAGTCCGGGCGCGGCCGTCCTCCAACCCAAACCGGAGCTGGAGCACCCGCCGCTCACGACCGGTCAGCGAGTCGAGGACCGCCTCGACCTGCTCCTTGAGGAGCTGATGCGAGGCCGCCTCCGCCGGCGCGAGCGCACCCCGGTCCTCGATGAAGTCGCCGAGGTGGGAGTCCTCCTCCTCGCCGATCGGCGTCTCCAGCGACACCGGCTCCTGGGAGACCTTGATGATCTCGCGGACCTTCTCCGGGGTGACCTGGACCTCCTGGCCCTTGGACATCGCCTCGGCGATCTCCTCGACCGTCGGCTCGCGACCCAGCTCCTGGAGGAGCTGCCGCGAGACGCGGATGAGCCGGTTGATCGTCTCGACCATATGGACCGGGATGCGGATCGTCCGGGCCTGGTCGGCGATGGCCCGGGTGATGGCCTGGCGGATCCACCACGTGGCATAGGTCGAGAACTTGAAGCCCTTCTCGAAGTCGAACTTCTCGACCGCCCGGATGAGGCCGATGTTGCCCTCCTGGATGAGGTCCAGGAACGACATCCCGCGGCCGATGTACTTCTTGGCGATCGAGACGACGAGCCGGAGGTTGGCCGAGGTCAGCTGCTCGCGGGCGTCGCGCCCGATCCGGACGAGCTCGCCCTTGCGGTGGGCCAGCTTGGTCGTCTTCGGGACGTCGGGGTCGTAGCCCATGGCCTTGAGGAGGTCGGCGTCGCGGCCGGCGTTGACCCAGCGCTCGAGGGCCGGGAAGGCCACCCCGTCGCGGGTCCAGTCGTAGATCGCCCGGAGGCCGACGTTGTCGCGCGAATCGAGGTCGCCGTTGTGGACGGCAAAGTAGGCCCAGTCGAGGAGGCGCAGGAAGGCCTCGGCCGGCGTCTCGTCGCTCCGGCCCTCGAGCGCCGCGTCGTACTCGGCGAGGTGCTTGCGGGCCTCCTTGAGGAGCTGGGTCGTGCCCTCCGACTGGACGTCGCGACCGGCCTTGATGAGGTGGAAATCGGGCGGCGGCACGAGCAGGTCGCCGGCCCCGTCCCACGAGATCGCGTCGCGGACGAGGCGGTGGGCCTCCTCGCCGAGCGGCAGGCGGTGCTGCGGCTTGAGGGTCCGGGTCTTCGATTCGGTGTTGTGGGTCGTCCACTCGTGGAGCGAGACGAGGCCCTTCCAGGGCTCCTCGGCGAGCTGCTCACCGAGCTCGATCGCCTTGGCCAGGACGACCTCTTCCTCGGCCGTCAGGAGGGCGACCTTGCCGATCTCCTTGAGGTACATCCGGACCGGGTCGTCGATCCCGATCATGTCGGCCGAGAGGGCCTCGAGCTCCTCGGCCGAAGGCTCCTCGAGCTCGGCGGCATCCAGCTTGGCGGGAGCATCCGCGGGCAGGCCGACCCCGGCCGCGGTCACCTCGGTGTCCTCCGCGACGACCTCGACGGCGGTGTCGTCCGCGTCGTCGTCGGCGGCGGGCACGGCGGGGCCGAGGTCGTCGTCGTCATCGTCGTCGGCATCGATGTCATCGTCGACGACCACGGTCCGGAGACCGGCGAGCTTGGCCTCCTCGAGATCGGCCTTGCCCCGCCGGGGGCGGGTGAGGACGGCTTCGACGAGCTGCTGGTCGAGCGGGTCGATGGGCATGGCGGGACTTACCTCCGTGAGGGGCTGACGAGGAGACGGGTCTGGTCGCGGCGTCGATGGAGCGATCGCCGCTGGTCGTTGATGGCCTGGATCTCGTGGAGGTGGCGCCCGGCGGCGTCTACGTCGCCGGCCTGCTCGGCCTCGGCAAGGGCGTCCTGGATGAACTCGTGGCGCTCGTCGAGGGCCCGCACCTCGAGGTCGATGACGAGGCGCTCGACCTCGTAGGCGAGCTCCTCGGATGTCAGGTCGTGGGCGTCCGGGTCGCGCCGGGCGACGAGGGCCTGGGCCAGCGCGGCAGTCTCGGGATCGAGGGCCTGGATGAGCGCGGTCAGGCTGAACGGCGGGCGGACACCCTGGTCGTCCGGCTCGCGGGCCAGGACCACGGCCCGGAAGAGCTCGCGGGCCACGGTGTTCGGGAGCCGGTCCGGGCCGATCGCGTCGGTGATCCGGACCTGGACCTCGGGAACGAGGAGCATGAGCCGGAGGAGCTCCTGCTCCTGGGGCAGCACGCCGCGGAGGATGTCGCCGACGCGGAGGGCGTCGGGCGCCGCGGTCACGGCGTCGGCGCTGAAGCGCCCCTCGCGCGCCGAGCCGGCGTCGCCGATCCCGGTCGCCGAGCGGCCGCTTCGGAGGACCTCCAGGAGGACGCGCTCCTCGACGCCCGAGACCTGCCGGACGCGCTGGAGCCAGCCATCGCGCATGACCGGATTCGGGACCGCCCGGATGGTGGGCATCAGGGCGTCGACGAAGCGGGCCTTGCCGCCCGGTGTCTTGAGGTCGTAGGTCTTCGCGTACGTGTCGATGAGGTAGTCGACGATCGGCTGGGCGGTGCGAATCTCCTCCCGCCACAGGTCGGGCGACTCGCGGACGACCTCGTCGGGGTCCTTGCCATCCGGGAGGCGGACGACGCGGACCTCGTCCAGCTCCACCCCGGATTCGGTGGCCGCGAGCTGGCCGATGAGGCCCTCGAGGGCCTGGACGCCGAACGTCCCGGCCTTCTGGCCGGCGGCATCGACGTCGTAGGCGAGCGCGATCCGCTTCGCGTAGCGGGTGAGGAGGGCAACCTGGCCGGGCGTGAGCGCGGTGCCGAGCGAGGCGACGACGTTGTCGAAGCCGGCCTGGTGGGCCATCAGGGCGTCGGTGTAGCCCTCAACGATGACGGCCTGGCCGGACTTGCGGATCGGGCCCTTGGCCTTGTCGATGAGGTAGAGCGTCCGGCTCTTGTCGAAGAGCGGGGTCGCGGGCGAGTTGAGGTACTTGGGGCCGGTGTCGCGGCCGCCCTCCCCTTCCGAGCCGAGGATCCGGCCGCCGAGGCCGACCGCGGCCCCGTTCTGGTCACGGATCGGGAAGAGGACGCGGCCGCGAAAGCGGTCGATGACGCCGGCGCCACGGGTCGCGGATCGGCCCGGTGAGGAGAGGCCAACCTCGACGAGCTCCTCAGGCCGGATGTCGCGCTTCTCGACGAGGCGGCGGCTCATCGTGTCCCAGCCGTCGGGCGCCCAGCCCAGCTGGGCGGCCTCGATCGTGGCCTCGGTGAAGCCCCGGCCACGGAGGTAGTCGAGGGCCGGCGCCCCGAGCTTTGTCGCGGTCAGGACCTGGTGGTAGAAGGCGATCGAGGTCTCGAGGATGTCGCGAAGGCGAGCGCGGTGGGCGTCCTCGCGCTTCGTCCGCTCGTCGATCTCGACGCCGGCCTTGCTGGCGAGCTGCCGCAGGGCCTCGGGGAAGGGCACGGAGTCGCGCTGCATGACGAAGCTGAAGATGTCGCCGCCGAGGCCGCAGCCGAAGCACTTCCAGGAATCACGCGCCGGGGTGACCGTGAACGAGGGCGTCTTCTCCCCGTGGAACGGGCACAGACCCTTGAACGTCGTGCCCGCCTTCTTCAGCTGGACGCTCTCGCCGATGACGTCGACGATGTTCAGCCGGCTCTTGACTTCCGCCGCGATTCCGCCTGCCAACCGACCTCCGGTGCCTCCTCGTGCATCGATCTCTACGACCCGTACGACGCCGAGGTTCTCCGAGCGTCCCGCCCCGTGCCGCGATCCGCCGGACATGGTGCTGGCCTGTCAAGGTCTTGACAGGCCGATCGAAGGCGATTCTACGCCCTCCAGCCCCCTCTTGACAAGGTGGTTGTCAATACTCCGTGGGAGTACCTGATCCAGGCGTAGGCGGTCGAGATCGCGAGGGATACCGGGCCCATGAGGGCGCCGCTGCGACCCGTCAGGCCGGGGCGGCGTTACGAGCCTGGGTGGGCCGGCGAACGAGCGGCGCGGTGGCGAGGATGGCCGAGACGAGGCCGAGCCCGCCGACGATCGCGACAACGCCGACCGGGACCGCGTCGCCGGCCGCGGCGACGAAGACGAACCCACCGAGAACGCCGGCGCTCATCACCGGGACCCAGATCAGCATCGGCAGCGCGAAGACCGACGCGCGGCTCCCACGGATGAGGCCCAGTCCGGCAAGCGCCGCCAGCGGCAGGAAGAAGCCGAGGTCGAGGGCGTAGACCGGGTTGGTGCTGAGCCCGGCGAGGACGAGATCGGGCGCGAGCGTTCCGGTGAGGGTGGTCGTCACGATCTGGCCGATCCAGAGGAGCCCGAAGAGCGCCGCGACCGCGATCAGGAGGCCGCCCGACAGGCGGCGGTAGAGTCGGTCCCGCACCGCCTCGGCGGCGGCCACGACGCGCCGATCATGGGCCCCCAGGACGAGGCTCCAGAGGGCCAGTCCGAAGATCGCGATGTGGATCGCGGTGAGCGGATTCATCACCACCGAGAAGGCGAAGATCGCGTAGTTGTAGACGAGGTAGAAGAGGCCCGCGACGACCGCCAGGACGCCCGTCGACGATCCGCGGCGGGTGGTCCAGAACCCGGCGGCGACGAGCGGCACGGCGACGAACAGCGTGGCGAGGTCCGTGCCGCGGGCCTGCTGCACCCAGTTCGGGGCATCGCGATAGAGGCCTGGGATGAGCAGGCCGGCGACGGAGGCGAGGGCCGCGAGAATCGTTGCGGTGGTGCCCAGGGCACCGGGAACAGAGCGCGAAGTCATTCAGGCACCTTGCGTTGGGAATGGACGTCGCCCTCATGTTCAGGCCGGGCGCGGGACAGATACAGGGCATTCGGACCCCTCCCGGCTCGCCAGACGGCCCTGCCATGGCACCTCCCGACACCGGCACGATCACCATCCCGCCTCGTTGTCGCCGGCCTCAGTCGGCTGGCCGGTCGCGCTGGCGGCGCGCCTGACACCCACGCCAGAGGGAGAATCGCCTTGCCCCACTCCGTCGTCGGAATAGCCCTCGTCCTCACGGCCTGATCACGACGATGATCGGCATCGGGAGTGCGACAAACCCCAACGCGGCGGCCCTGGCGATGCCATCGTGGATGAGCTGGTGGCCCGGTCCCTTCGGCCGCTCCTGGGTTCTCGATTCGCTCAACCTCGGATCCGGCCCCGCGATGCTCGGCGGGCTCCTCTGGCTCGCCGCCGGACTCGCGTTGATCGGCGCCGGCCTCGGCTGGTTCGGTGTGCTCCTCCCGGGCGAGCAGTGGCCGAGACTCGCACTTGCCGGGGGCGTGCTCGGGCTGCTTGCGCTCACCCTGTTCTTCCACCCGTTCTACCTCGTGGCCGTCATCCTCGATGTGGCGATCGTGGTGCTCGCATGGGGTCGGCTCGCCGCGAGCTGATCGGCGGCCTGGCTTCGGCCCAGGCGCTTGGGAGACCATCCCGCGACCAAGACGGTGCCCGCGCCGCGGATCGATGAGCGGCCCGGCGACGCGGTGGCCCACCTCGAGGCTCGGGACGGCCTACCACGATCGACCCGCCGGGAGCAACGTGGAAGCCGAGCTCGAGCAGGCCAGGCGGCAGCGGGACGTGGCCACGGAGTGCTCGCCCAACTCTTGCCCTGACCGCCTCGTCCCCGGCGGGCGGCTAACCCGATCTTCGACCTGGCGGCCGACCGGGGTACGCTGACATCGATGAGCCGTCCGCGCGTGGCACGCTGGATCGAGGTCGGGCTTGCCGTCGTTGCCGCGGTGGCGGTCGCGACGGGCGTCGTGGCCGGGCTCGAGGGGTGGCTCAAGCTCCCCAACGCGTCGAACGTCTACCTCGTGGCGGTCGCCGCGATCGCCATCCGGTACGGAGTGACCGGGGCGTCGCTCACCGCGCTCGTGGCCGTCCTCGTCTACGACTTCCTTTTCACCGAGCCGTACCTGACGCTCACCGTCTCGGATCCGGACGAGTGGCTCCACCTCGTCCTGCTCCTGTTCGTCGCCGTCACGGTCGGCCAGCTGGCCGCGCTGCAACGGAGCCGCGCTGAGGCGGCGATCGCCAGGGAGCACGAGTCGCGGGCCCTCTTCGACGTCACCCGGGCCCTCGCCAGGCGGACCTCGACGACGGACGCGCTGCCGGCGATCGCGGCCGCGCTCGCCCGGGAGGCGGGGATGCCGCAGGTCTGGTTCGGCCTCGGGGCCGACGACGCCGGCGAGCGCGTCGTCGGCCAGAGCTGGGAGGGGCCGGCCCGTGCCTCCCCACGCGGCTACGCCGTCCTCCACCGGGACGCCTCGGGCGGGGCGACGGCATGGACGCAGGTCCGCGGGCCTCTGGCCGCCCGCGGAGCCGGTCCCACGAGCACCCGCCACGTGCGCGTCCGGATGGAGGAGGCTGGCCGGCCGATCGGCTCGCTGTGGGCCTCACGCGACGCCGGCGACGGCCTGCCCGACACCCAGACGACGACGCTCCTCCGGGTCGCCGCCGACCTCGTCGCCCAGGCGCTTGCCCACGATCGCCTCGAGTCCGAGACGCGTCGCGCCGAGATCGCCCAGCAGAGCGACGCCCTGAAGTCGGCCCTCCTCGAATCCGTGTCGCACGACCTCCGGACGCCGCTGGCCTCTATCCGGGCCTCCGCCGGCACGCTCATGGACCCGGACGTGGCCCTGGATCCCGACGAGATCCGGTCGAGCGCCGCCTCCATCGACCGGGAGGCCCAGCGGCTCAACCGACTCGTCGGCAACCTCCTCGACCTAAGCCGCATCGAGGCCGGCGTCCTTCGCGTCGCAGATGAGGCCCTCGACCTCGACGACGTCGTGGCCGGGGCGATCGCACTCGTCGAAGGGCGCGCCGGCGTCCGCCGGATCGAGGTCGCCACCGGAGAAGGCGCCGTCATCGCCGACCCCATCCTCCTCGAGGAGGCCCTCGTGAACCTCCTGGACAACGCGATCCGCCACACGCCCGAGGGCTCCGCGATCCGGATCTCCGCCGGCGTCGCCGCCGGATCCGCCGCCGGCTCGGATGATCGAGCGGCGCTCGTGTGCGTGACCGTCGAGGACTCCGGCCCCGGCGTCCCCGACGAGGCGCTGCCGCGAGTCTTCGACCGCTTCTTCCGGGCCGGCGGGAGGCGGCGCTCGCCCGGGACCGGCATCGGCATCGGCCTCGCCGTGGTCCGCGGCTTCGTCGAGGCGATGGGCGGCCGGGTCGCGGCGCGCCGCAGCGATCTCGGCGGGCTGGCGATCGACGTCGAGCTTCGCGCGGCGGCGATCCCCTCGGTTGTGGACGCGGCGTCGTGACCGCCGAGCGCGAGCCCGGGCCGAGCGTCCTGATCGTCGAGGACGACGACGCCACGCGCTCTGCGCTGCGCCGTGACCTCGTGGCCCGTGGCTTCAAGGTCGAGGACGTCCGGGGCGGGGGCGAGGCGCTCCAGCGCTGGGAGGCCCGCCGCCCGGACGTCGTGCTCGTCGACCTCGGCCTGCCGGACATGGACGGGACCCGGATCATCGCCCGGATCCGGCGCGAGGCGACGACGCCGATCCTTGTGATCTCGGCCCGCGACGCCGAGGCGACGAAGGTCGAGGCCCTCGAGCTGGGGGCCGACGACTACGTCACGAAGCCGTTCGGGACCGCCGAGCTCCACGCCCGCCTGCGGGCCGTCCTGCGGCGGGCCGGCGGCCCCTCGGCCGACGCGAGCGGCCGGGTCGCCATCGGGCCTCTCGTCCTCGACGCCCTGCGCCACGAGGTCACCGTCGAGGGCCGGCGGGTCGATCTCACCCCGCGCGAGTTCGAGATCCTCCGCGTCCTGCTTGCGCACCCGGGCCGGCTCGTCACCCGGGGCCGCCTTCTCCGCGCGGTCTGGGGCGACGCCTACCGCGGCGAGGATCACTACGTCCACGTCTACGTCAGCCAGGTACGGCGGAAGCTGGCCGCGGCGGATCCGGAGGGCTCGCTCCGCAGACTCATCGTAACGGAGCCGGGGGTCGGCTACCGCGTCGGCGCTGAGGAGTAGCCCGCGGGAGCCCAATCCTGAGGGTCCCTTGAGGGATCGCGACCAGCCGACGGCACGTGGCCTCTTGGCGACGAGTCGTACGTTCGAGACGTGGACCACCCTCGCCCGACCCTCCTGCCCGTCGCCGTCCCGATCGCGGCCGATCGAGCCCTCGGCGAGCTCATCGCCGCCATCGAGCTGGTCGCATACGGGGTAGCCATCCGCGTCCACGTGACCGGCCTGGCCGGCCTCGACGAGGTGGCGGCCCAGGGTCTCGTCCGGGCGCAGCTGGCGGGCGTCCGTTTCACCCTGACGCGGGAACAGCCCGACACCGTGACCGCGATCGTCGGGCCACGCGGGGAATGATCGCGGGTCGCAGGCCGCGGGCCCTCCAGGGCCGCAAGGTCGGAGATCGACGGGTTCGCGTCGAGCGCCCCCACACGGCCTTCTTCCGCTACTCGGGCGAAGGCCGGCTCGTGGCCAAGGAGGCGGCATCGCAGCCGCACACGCCGGCCGGTCGGGCGCTGGCGAGGGTCCGGGCGATCCTCTTCGGCCGCCCACTCTCGATCCACGAGGAGATCGAGGAGCGGCTGCCCAAGAAGAAGGCCCTTGCGATCTTCAGCTCCGACCCGATCAGCTCCTCGGCCTATGCGACGGAGGAGATCCTCCGCGTCCTCGTCCTGGCCGGCGCCGGCTTCCTCTTCCTGAGCCTCCCGGTCGCCGCGGCGATCGCCCTCCTCCTCGCCGTCGTATCGACGAGCTATCGGCAGATCGGCTACGCCTACCCCTCGGGCGGGGGCGCCTATGCCGTCGCCCGGGCGAATCTGCCGGCCCTGGCATCGCTCATCGCCGCCGGGGCGCTGCTGGTCGACTACGTCATGACCGTGGCCGTCTCGACCGCGTCGGCGGTCGAGCAGATCATCTCCGCGGTCCCCGGGGTCGCCGGGGAGCGCCTGCTCATCGGGGTCGCCGCGATCGTGCTGATCACCCTCGGCAACCTTCGGGGCCTCCGCGAATCGGGGAACATCTTCGCGATCCCCACGTACCTGTTCGTCGGTTCGGCCCTCCTCATGATCGCGATCGGCATGTACCGGATCATCGTCCTGGGCGAGCACGCGGCGCCGCCCTCACCCCTGCCGGGGGCACCCAGCCCCCTGGAACCGCTCGGGCTGCTGCTGATCATCCGGGCGTTCGCCTCGGGCTCGGTCGCCCTCACCGGCACGGAGGCGATCGCCAACGGCGTGCCGGCGTTCAAGCCGCCGGAGCCGAAGAACGCGGCGGCCACCCTGACGATCGTGGCCGTCCTCCTGGCGGTCCTGTTCCTGGGGATCACGTTCGTGGCCCTGAACTTCGGGATCGTCGCGATCGATGAGCTCGCCCCGAAGACCGTCATCAGCCAGGTCGCGGCCCTCGCCTTCGGCGACGGCTCGATCGGGTTCTACCTGTTCCAGACCTTCACCGCCCTGATCCTCTTCCTCGCGGCCAACACCTCGTACAACGCCTTCCCGCGGCTGGCCGCGATCCTGGCCCGCG
>Ga0209341_10001002_pt1 | contig 28493 bp, 22 predicted proteins | sample RifCSP13_2_FD_184020 | JGI IMG/M metagenome (GOLD analysis project Ga0209341, IMG submission 184020) | Soil microbial communities from Rifle, Colorado - Rifle CSP2_sed 13_2 (SPAdes) (version 2) | ecosystem: Environmental > Terrestrial > Deep subsurface > Rock core/Sediment | place: Rifle... | reverse complement strand
TGAAGTCATAGGTGTTCTTGAGAAGCGCAAGGCGGGCTTCTTCGGTGAAAATGAGGAAGACAATGCCGTCTTCATTCCCTTCCGCACGGCGCAAAAGGTTGCCCCGGCCAAAGGCTACCTTCTGCTGGTTATTCAGGGCCGTTCGGGCATGGTCGCAGAAGCGTTGGAGCAATCCGAAGAGATCCTGCGACGGCGGAGAAATGTGAAGTTTGGCGATGAAAACAATTTCGATATCAAGACCGCTGACAAGTTCATTGAGCAATTCGACAGCATCACAGCGATGGTGGGTTTGATTGCCATCGCTATCTCAAGCCTCGGCCTGCTGGTGGGCGGCATCGGCGTGATGAACATCATGCTTGTTAGCGTCACTGAGCGCACAAAAGAGATCGGTGTTCGCAAGGCGTTGGGTGCCCGACGCAAAGACATAGTGCGTCAGTTCTTATTTGAGGCGATGACGCTTACGTTTCTCGGGGGCATCCTGGGAGTGGTTCTAGCGATCGGAACCAGTCGCATCGTCATGTTCCTGGTGCCGAGTCTACCGGCGCTAATTCCGACTTGGGCAGTTATTTCGGGTCTCACGGTTTCCATCGGCGTCGGTCTTTTGTTTGGTGTTTGGCCCGCGCGCAAAGCCTCTCGCCTCGATCCAATCGAATGCCTCCGCTACGAATAAACTCAGCTATAATCTCGCGACGAAGACTTGGGATCTTCGACCTCGGCCTTAGGCCTTCGGTCCTTCGACCTTTGGATAAGGGCCATAACCAAGATGTCGACGGCCGAAGATCTAAGATGGATCCAAGACTGAGACTCAAATCACTGAGCAACGCCAGCGGGTAACCCTTTGCGCGACTTCATAAAAGAGTTCCTTACCTACATTCAGGTTGAGAAGGGACTTGCCCGTCACACGTTAGATGGCTATGGGCGTGATCTCGCTCGTCTCAACGACTGGGCCTCAAAGAACAAGAAAGAATTGCCCGAACTTACCAGACAGGATCTCCGGATCTGGATCGCATCCCTTTCAAAGGACGGGTTGGCCCCGTCATCTGTGGCACGTGCAGTCAGCAGCGCTCGCGGCTTTTTTCGTTTTCTAATGCTGGATGGACACATCCGCAAACATCCGGGTGAGGACCTCAACACACCACAACGATTTGCTTATCTCCCCACCTTCTTAACAACGGAGGAGGTGGACCGACTGTTTGCGGCCCCGGATGTGACCACGCCGGATGGTCTTAGAGATCGCGCGATTCTCGAAGTGCTTTATGCAGCTGGGCTGCGGGTTTCTGAGTTGGTCGCCCTGAAGCACTCTGATCTCGACTTCAATTCAGGACTTGTGGCGTGCTTTGGGAAGGGCAGTAAAGAGCGTCGGGTGCCAATGGGCAAGAGTGCTATTCAATGGTTGCAGAAATACGCCTCGTCCAAAGCAGGTTTTGGTAAGAGCAATGCTCCGCAGTTTTTCCTACATCGTGGCAAGCCCTTAACGCGACAGTTCGTTTGGAGCATCTGTCAAAAGTATGCAAGGCGCGCAGGTATCAAGGAGACATCTCCGCACACGTTACGCCACAGCTTTGCTACGCATCTTCTGCAAAACGGCGCTGACTCGCGATCAGTTCAGGCACTCTTGGGCCATAGCGACATATCGACCACCCAGATTTACACTCATATGACTAATCGTCACCTGCGTGCCGCCTACGATCGACATCACCCACGGTCGCGGCTGAGGTCGGATACGGACAACTCTGACGAATAGTCGGCGCTCACGGGATTATGTTCGCAGTAAAAGCGCACACGCTTGGAATCTGGACTCTCAATGCTGCTCGTATTGTCTACGTTGTGAATGAAACCGGTGACGTCAACAGATTTGGATTTGCCTATGGGACGTTACCGGATCACGTCGAACGTGGTGAAGAACGGTTTCTGATTGAGTGGAATCGAGAAGACGACTCAGTTTGGTATGACATTCTGGCATTTTCAAAGCCTCGTCACCGAATCGTGAGGGTCTCTCATCCTTACGCACGTTGGCTGCAAAAACGATTCGCAAAAGACTCGCTGAGCAGAATTCTCGCGAGCATAAGTTAATCTGCGGCGGTCGAAAGTACTATCTGCCGGGTTACCCGCGGGAACGCCATTCTCTTAACCAGCTGACCAAGGCCCTGTTCACCTCGAATTGAATACATATGAATTGGTTGCTTAGAGCCTCAGGTGAGAGTACATTAGCGCGCGTTCGCGGCTGACCCCGGACTCGGATAGATTGCGACCTCGCCATTTATTCTCGCTTGAGTTTCCAACAACGATCCCGAAATGTGCGAAACCGATTCAGACTCGCATCCTTAACCGAGACAAAACCTTCCATGCAACAGAAGATACTTTCCCGCCGGTCTTCTTCGCGGCAAATAAAGAGAATCCTAATCGTCAATTGCTACTTCGACGACTCTCGTCTGCCGATTCGTCGCACAACGAAGATACCGCAGGCGGTTGGACCAATCTATCTCGCAGGGGCGTTCACTAAGGAACTTTGCGACGTGCGCTGCTATACCGAAGTTGCAAGTGGCCCTTTGGAAGATGAAGAACTACTCGCCTGGCCAGACATGCTTGTGCTGACGGGACTAACCAACAGTTTCGATCGCATGCTACACCTCACTGCTTATGCGCGCACAAAGAACCCAAAGGTTATAGTCGTAGCGGGTGGACCAGCCGTCAGGGCTCTCCCACTTCTGGCCGAGAAGTATTTTGATTATGCGTGTGGTGGCGACATCGAAGAACTCTGTGATGTCATTCGAGAAGTATTCGGCTCCCTGTACGTTTCAGAGCAGATGATCCCGCGTTACGACCTCGCGTATTGGCTGGGTAGAATTGGTTACGTCGAAACTACCCGCAACTGCAACTTTCGTTGTTCCTTCTGCGCCCTAACCGCCGAAGCTCGTCCATATCAAACATACGGTCTGGATCACATTAGCCAGCAGATCCTCGCCTCAGGAAAACGGCATCGAATCTTCTTCCTTGATAACAATTTCTACGGCAGCGACCGCGCACATTTTCAGGCAAAGTTGCGTTTGCTGAATGAATTTCGCAAAGCGGGACAGTTCAGCCTTTGGGGAGCGCTTGTCACAAATGATTTCTTCAGGCGAGAAAGAAATCTCGAGTCGGTGAAGGAAGCAGGCTGCGAACTGTTATTCAGCGGATTGGAATCCTTCGATAACAATTGGCTGAAGAGCTTTAACAAACATCAGAATACGACGGCTCCACAGGTTGAGATGGTAAGTAAGTCTTTGAATGCCGGTGTCGTATTCGCTTACGGTCTGATGCTTGACGTAACGACACGCAGCGTTGCTGACCTGAGGCGCGAACTCGACTTTATTGTTGGGACTCCAGAGATAACTCTCCCTTCCTTCATTACTCTGTCGATTCCGATTCTCGGCACGCCTTACTTCCACGAGTGTGTTGCCCGTCGCGGAATCCTGCCGCTGACAAAACTCAGAGACATGGACGGAACTACGGTGTTGCAACATCCAGCAGATTCGATGGACGAAGTTGTGAGGTTCGTCGCGGACCTTCAGAACCTAAGAGGCTATCGATCGAGAATTCTCAAGCACGCAGCCGGGTTTTCTCGGCTCTACAGGCAAAAATTGACCGGGATGCAGATGATTCTGGCGTTAGGGAATGGCCTGCTGGTCTCAGCCCAATCATTGACAACCTCGTTCACGGGTTTCGGCTGGTTGACGAAACGCCATAGAGGGCGCACCTTCGTTAGTTCAACAGAGCCTTTGGACCATATGTACACCCCGAGTTTCCGGGTGGACTATCGCTATAAGCAACACTTTCAACCGACGATGGTGACTGACCATCGTGGTGAATTGCACGAAGACATTTTGAATTCCGGCTTGCTAAAAACAGAAGCAATAAAGCGCGCGGCGGCGGGCTAAAGGGCATCAGGAAGTTCGGGGTAATTCGTCATCCAGACCAACAAAACCCGGTGCCAGCATGCGGGCCAATCGTTCCGGATTTCTGACCCTTTGGTCACGCATCCACGCGTCAGCCTCGGAAACCAGCTCTAGACCTCTTTCATTGTTCAGCACCTGACCAAGTCTCCTTTTCGCTGCGGCAGCATAAAGATGCATGTCTGCACCGGCAAAGTTCTCAGCGGCCCGCGAAAGGTGCAATCTGGCTTCATCCTTCTGACCCCGCTGATGGGCCAGGGAGGCCCGAATCAAACTCACCAGCGGTACCGACCAGTCCATGCCTTCTTTTGCAATTCGATCAGCCATGACTTCGGCAATTCGTAGTCGAGCCCGTGTTTCGGCGGTCTCTGCGGTACTGGCCAAGGCCGCGCGGGCCTGCAGATGCATCGCCTCAATGCGCAACACCTGGATCCGCAGGAGCATGGACTGTTGGAGGGCTTTCCATTGTCCTTGGATGTGTTTCCATGCTACCTCCCCATCTCCGGTGTAAAGTTCGTTCTGGACCAATGCAAAAAGAGAAGTGTAGTGCTGGAGATGAAAGCCCTCCTGCGGCCAGGCTCCCATCGCCTCTATCACTTCAGCCCGAGCTCGAATTGGATCATCCATCGCGAGCCAAATAAGATTCATTCTGGTTCGCAGGTCGGTGGCCGCAAAGAGATTGCCCTGTTCGACGGCTGCAGAGAGTAAGACAGGGACTCTTCGGGATACTTCTGATAATTCGCCGCGATACTGTAGGGCGCTTAGCATGAACCGGTTAGCCGTTGCCAATTCCCACGTCACTCCGGTGCAGTTGTTTCGCAGAATGTCGGCGGCCTTGTCACAAAGCTTTGCAGCCTCTTTCCAGTTGCCCACCAGGTAGGCAGCAACACCTTTGGCCCAACTTGCCAGGGCTATTGCGTGGGGGTGCCCTACTTTGTGAGCTAATTCCTCAGCGCGTTCCGCAATTTGGAGGGCCCGCCGTCTTGCCCGCACACCTCTCGATGCGGTCTGTGCCGTTTCAAAGCACATCGCCTTGGCAATTCGGAATGGTTCGCCTGCGCGAAGTGCTAATAGCAGGTGACGGCAATGAAAATCTGCGCCTCGAATCAAATCAACAGCGCCGAGGCCGGCCGCTACTGACCAACACGTGTCTATCCTTGCCAACTCAGCTTCCGAAATGTGGGTGACATCTCGTTCGACAAAGCTGAACCCTCGTAAGCGGACCTGTAATCGCTTTATTATCAGAGAAACCAGGGCTTGCGTGGAGCCTTGTGGCATCGAGATTCCGACAGCTGCGAGTACCGACTGCATCAACTCCATACCTTCATTGATATGGCCTCCCATGAGCAGTTGTTCAGCCGCCCGACGATTAAACTCCAGGCTTCTTGAAGCCGAAGTGTCTTGGGCCAATTCGAGAAATGCCTGAGCCGCTTCGGCAGGACGGCCTGCATTGACCAACGTCTCGGCAAGCGCGCGTTTCATTTCAATTAGTTCGGCGCCACTTACAGGCGCAAACTCAAGTGCCTGACGATAGAAGCCAGCCGCGCGGTCGAAAGCAAGAGCGCTGGCTGCTTTCTTTGCGGCCACGGCGGCGTGAGTTGAAGCGCGTACTCTTTCACCAGCACCGAGATAGTGCTCAAACAGAGATTCTGGATCGTCCAGCCCATGAGCCTCTATCGCCTGGGCGAGCCGGCGATGGATGAGTTTGACTCTCCCCAGGTCAAGCTGAGCGGCCAAGGTCTCACCGATGCGGTCGTGATACAGCTCAATTGTCTGTTCGGAACTTCCGCTCCGGACGAACTGGGCTGCGCGCAACGAATTAACCAGCGGAAGGCCGTCCCCGGCCAAGCCAGCCGCCTGGTAAGCAACTTCGGGATTAATCGGACGTCCCGCGATCGCGAGTGCGTCTAAGAAAGGTCGTGCGCCGCGCGGTAGATGGCGTAGCCGGGCTTCAAGCATCACGGCAAGGGTAATTCCGGTGGCGCCCTTTTGCTCATTCGTCGCGGCGTAGCGGGCCAACTGCTCAAGCAAAAAAGGATTCCCACGTGCTTCACGCAATATTGAGTCAATGAATGGCTCTACCTCGCCAACGTTTGCACCCAGCACCAGGCGCACCAGACGGTGGGCTTCATCTCGTGATAGTGCGGCGACCTCGAGCTCGCGGCGATTCTGTCCGTTGGTGCTCTCCAACAGCACTCTCAAGAATGCTCTGTTCGCGAGATCCTCGCTGCGAAAACTCGCAAGCAGGAGTAAGGGCGGAGAATCTGGGGGGCGTAGCAAGTCTTCAAGGAGCGTAGTGATGTCGGCATCTGACCACTGCAGATCGTCTATATAAAGAATTAGAGGTTGTCGTGCGGAAATCCTGCGCAGGAGATCACGCAGCGCTGAGAATGCCAATCGTCTCTGGGTGAATGGGTCTGGGACGTCATCCTGACGCTTGGGAGCGTCAAACACTGAATCGATCTGCAGCATTACCGGGAAGAGTCGGGCGAGCGCAAACACATTTTCGGGCATCAACGCGGTAGCCTGTCGCTGAGGAAGTGTGGCGAGGTACCGTGTCAAGCTGTCGATGACCCCATCGAGTGCTTTGTAAGGAACAGATTCTCTTTCATAACAGCGGCCTTCCAGAACCACGACGCTTTTGTGCTGACGCCGAAGATGGTCGAGAAAGTTACGGAGTAACGCCGTCTTCCCCATTCCCGAACTGCCATGAACAAACATTGTCACGGTTTCGCCGGCACGGGTTGCGGCAAAGGCACGCTGCAACTGTTGTAATTCCTGTTGGCGACCAACAAACGCAAAGCTTTCAACGGCGGATGCGGGTAGTGATGGCATCAGCGGCATTCTCAGTGGGCCAGTCTTTCCGTGTCCCAAGACACGCAGAACGTCTCGCCCTGAGGGGCGCTTTTGCGGCTCACGCGCTAACAGCCTTACACACAGATCGTTCAACTCAGGCGGCAGTCCGCGCACAAGTTCAGCCGGCTCGGGCGGGTCAACGTTCTGTTTGTTCATCATTACTTCAAAGAACTTTCCCCAAAACGGCAACTGACCCGTAAGAGCCTGATACAACATCACCCCGACGCTGTACCAATCGCTAGCTTCCGAGATTGGTAGCTGCGCACCCTGTTCGGGTGACATATAGTCCGGCGTACCGGCAAGGTTGGCGCTATCGTGCAGACCTCGACCCTGAATATCGGCGACCAAACCAAAGTCGAGTATCACTACTCGACCCTCATCACTCACCAACACGTTGGAGGGCTTTATGTCACGGTGCAGCTTTCCAGTTAGATGCAGGGCATGTAGTCCTTCGGCCAGCTGGCGCACCGCGACGTACAACCGATTCAGGTCCAATCTGGATTTTGATAAAGCCGTATCACTTGTGGGTTCTGGACTCGAATCGGCTGAGAAATCAGAATCAATGGAATCGAGTTGCTGCGTTTCAGCTTCGTGATCGGCAACAACCGCCGTGTCTCGATCGATGGGCCGACGCAACGTGTTGGTCACAGAAGCTTGCCCTTTGAAGGCCTGATAGCCAGGGCGGACGTACTCGAGGAAGTTCACACCATTGACGAGTTCCATCGTGAAGAACCAGTACTGACCGTCAGCCATGAACTCGTACAGAGCAACCAAATTCGGGTGAGAAACGTCGGCAAGCGATCGAAACTCCTGTTTGAAGCGGGATATATGCGACGCTTCGGTCCGAGTAAGGGCCTTCAGCGCGACGACACGATCAGTTTGACGATCGTGAGCTTCATACACGATTCCCATGCCTCCAGAACCGAGGCGTCGGCGAATCCTGAAGCGCGAAGTACCAGAGAAGTCGTTAGAAATCTGCTCCATCGACGGTGTCAGCGAATCCTCGTTTGGGATTGATACTGTCTTAAATTGTAAGGCGTGCGATGCAAAAGCTCCACTGAAGCCAACCAGGCATTTGTGCTAATTTGAAGCTGATTAGAAATGAACAAGGAGACAGCGTATGAATACAGAGCTACCGCAGCCAGTAGAAAGGTTTGAAGATCTTTACCCTGAGGTGTGGAATGCGTTCATGCAGTTGGGTGACCGATGTCACAACGCGGGCCCACTGGATGAGAAAACGAGGCGAATTGTGAAGGTGGCATTGGCCATTGCTGCCGGACTGGAGGGGGGAACCCATTCAGCCGTGCGCAACGCCCGCGCGGCCGGTGTCACCACAGAGGAGATGAATCAAGTGGCAGTTCTTGCCATTACGACGTTGGGCTTGCCGGCAGCCATGCGAGGTCTTACTTGGGTTAACGATGCGGCCCAAAAGAGAACCTGAGCCTGTATGTAGCTGGATTGATTTTGGGGCGCACCACATCCACTGCGGACATACAAGGGTCACGGCCGCCGGTAAAGTGTCGCTGGCACGTTCGATCTCAGGCACTCGCAGTCAAGGCTTGAGACGTCTTCCCGCGCGGCTCGCAGATTGATTTGTAAGTCTTGATCACATCCCGGTATGCGACCTCTGTGCGTTTCCCGTTCTTTCCATCCTCAACCTTGCGGGCGATATCGTTCAGGGAGAGCATGCCAATCAGCAGTTCGTCTTCATCGAGGACCGGAAGTCTACGTACTTTGTTGTGAAGCATGATGTCGAGCGCCTGACGAACATCATCCTCTGTCCTGCACGCGAAAAAGTCACCGGTAATCACGTCTTCAACCGCAATGTTGGACAAATTGCGATTCTGCACAGCCGCGCTGATTGGCATGCTCTCCCTGAACGATATTGGTAACCGTCACTGTTGCGTTTCTGACGACCACCAGTAGCCAGGGCAATGCAAAATTCCGCAGGACTCAAGCTGAAAGGCGAATACCAGACCAGTACATCGTCGTTCTAAATGAGAGCGTCCAGGATGTCGACGCAGAGGCATCGCGCCTGACAAATAGGTTCGGCGGCGAACGCGCGAGCGGGTACACTTATCGTCAGGCATTAAAGGGGTTTTCTGTTCGGATGAGTGAGATACAAGCCGTCCGACTCTCCGAAGATCCTCGTGTGGCCTTTGTTGAAGAAGACAGTCAGATCTCCCTTTCCGCAACGCAAACAGGCGCAACCTGGGGTCTTGACCGGATCGATCAGCGAGATCTCCCTCTGAATGGCACCTACAATTACAACGCGACGGGAACTGGAGTAACTGCGTACATCATAGACACGGGAATTCGTGCTTCGCACAACGAATTCGCTGGCCGAGTAATCTCCGGGTTTACCTCAATCAACGATGGCAACGGCACAAACGAGCCGCTCCCGCATATCTTCTGACTGTCGCGTTGCTAATCGCGAGCGTCTCAGCTCAAACACCGCTCGCAACAACCAGACAGCTTCGCTCGCTCCAGTCTTACATCCGGGTGGCCGCTTCAATGAGATTCTGAGACTGGCTCGTGTACCTCCCGCCCCCAATCAAGAGCCGCGAATGCGCAAGCTGGAATAGTCTACGGTCATAAGTCCATAGGAGAGAGAAAGGCCCTCAATTTCAGGGCGCGCAAACCGGTAGGTCTGCTCGTGGAAGAGAGGAAGCAGCAGACGGTCACGTGCAATGATCTCCTCGATCTGCCGGTAAACGGCATGGCGTGCAGCCGGGGACGCCTCTGAACGTCCGCGCGCGATTAAGCGGTCGAGTTCAGCCGAACCACAAAGCTGGCCCAAAAGTCCGCCCTTTCTGGCAAGGATGCTTGCGAAGGTGTCGGCATCGGGATAGTCAGCCGCCCAGCGACCAATCACAACATCGACCGAGCCTTGGGTAAGCGCATCGAACAATTCATCTACGGTTCTATTCGTTACGCGAACTGTGATGTTGTGTTCGCGCAACGAGCGCGCGATCTCTCGCGAAAAAGCCGAGTATTCACCGAAGAACACGGGATTAACGGCAGTCGTTAATTCAATCTCCTTGTTATATTGTTCGGGCTTGGCCTCGGTTGCTGCTGGTGTTCGCGCAACGTAGGCAGAATCGTGCCCCAACAAGCCGGGCGGGATTAGTCCACGCGCGGGTATTGCAAGTCGTCCTAACGTTTGACGGACCACGCTATCCACGTCGATCGCCTGTGCCACTGCATGGCGCAACTGTTTATCCTTTAGCGGACCCTGATGACAGTTAAATACCGCGTAATAGGTTATTAGCCCGGGGATTTCATGATAGCCGCTGGCATATTCGGGGTCGCGGCGCAGCGCCTCTGCATCCGCAGGTAGTAGATCCGAAGCCAAAGAGAACCGGCCCGCACGAAATTGAGCAAGTATATCCCCCGGAGTAACACCGAAATTGAAGGTCAAGTTTTCAATCTTTGGATAACCGGGTCGCCAGTACGTCTTGTTTCTTTCAAGCTCAAGCCGAACGCCCGGCTCAAATTTCAAGACACGGAAAGGGCCGGTTCCGACCAAACCATCGCGCCAGCTCTCGCCAAACTTCTCGGTACCCTCGGGAACGATGGCCGCCGCATGATACGAGATGAGTGCTGGAAAGAATGAAACAGGTTCGTCGAGTTCGATGGTGAATTCATCCGCCGACAGAATCCTGAAGCCGATCAGATCCTTCGCATCACCATTGAGCAGGGTTTTGGCGCCCTTGATCGCCGAGTAAAAGAACCGACCGTGACTCTCTGGATTTAATAGCATCCGCTCCAATGAGTAGCGCACATCGCGAGGAGTGAGCTTCCGACCATCATGAAATCGGACATCGTCGCGCAATCGGAATCGATATTTTTTCCCACCCTGTTCGGCGGTGAATTCGCTTGCTAACCAGGGGACGATCCGTGCTCCTCCAATATCCCGGGTTAGAGTCTCGAAAATGATTGGCATCATCTCAGCGTCCTCAACCGTGCTTGCCAGTGAAGGATCAAGACGATGAATGGTCCCGGTTATCGGAACCTGAACAACACCTCCGCGTTGCCGCACGGCTTCCGTCGCCTGCGTCACGGATGCGGCTTTGGCTATGTCGACATAGTTAACATAAGGTGCACTGCCACGTAGATTGAGATCCACAACTTTGGAGTTCGCCAGGCGATAGTCCACATCGTGAAAGAGCGGCAGCACCATTGCTGATTCCTGTAAGAAGCCTTCGTATTTGCGATATTGCGACGCTCTTAAACTTGGGCGATTTTCAGTGCGCGCCTCTTCAAGAAGGGGGTCACCCTCTCCTGAAGAGACATAGGTCCGGTACAAGCCCACTCGTGAATGGAAGAGACCGTAAGTAAAATCGTCCGGATCATCGTAATCGGCATTCCACCTGCCGATAAACACATCAATTCCGGTACTGTTTTGAAAAGACTCCAGGTACAAGGCCATAGTCGGGGTTACCACCTCGACCTTAACACCGAGTTCGGCCCAGATATTGAGCAACGTCGTGAGCAGAGCCTTATAGCGGTCGAGGAAGAGCGGGTGGACCGCGGCTCTGAGGGTGATGTTGTCGACGATGTCCGCAGCACGTAACAAAGCAGAGGCCTCATCGCGAGTAAGGGTCTGATGGCGTCTACCCGGATCGTACCCGAGCATTCCCGGCGGGATCAGGCAAACTGCTGGTTGTGCAAAGCGTCCCAGCGTTTGCCAAACAAGATCGTGAGTGCGCACTACTCCGGAGAGTGCGCGTCGAAGCTCCGGACTTTGCAAAACAGAATCGCTTGTCGAGTTGAAAATCAGAAAGTAAGTGTTCTTTCGGGGCGACTCAACTAAACCGGACCGAAACTGCGGGTCTCGCAGAAATTCTTCAAGATCTTGCGGTGAAAGGTCGCGCGCCACATCAATCGATCCAGAGCGCAGTCCGGCCGCTATTTCTGAAGCGCTTAGACCGGCCCGAAATTCTACTTCGTCAAGGAACGCAGGAGAGCCTTTCCAGTAACGCTCATTCCTTTCAAGCACAATTACCTCAGGTCTGTACGAGGTCATTCGAAATGGACCCGTACCGATCGGCAGGGGTTCTTTGTCGTCGTTCCTGATTAGGGTAATCCCGGTTTTGTAATCGGTGAGCAATGCCGGATAGATTGAGAGCGGTTCCGTTAATTGTATTTCCAGCTTGTAATCTGAGAGGACCAAAACAGTCTCGAGTTGCTGAGCGTCACCCTTAGCGAACTCTGTGGCACCACGAATCGCAGCAAAGCCTGGTGGCAGTTCACGTGCAATGCGAATGCTTTGTTCAAATGATTGTTTCACTGACTGGGCAGTTAACGGTTCTCCGTTCTGGAAGCAGACGTTGTCGCGCAGCGTAAAGAAGACTGAAGTACCGTTGTCCGAAACCTCCCACTTTTCGCAAAGGGCGGGAATCAAATTGCCCTCAAGGTCGGTTGCCAGCAGATTCTCGAAAACATTGGCCAGAATCTCCTGCTCTTCCACAAGTTCCATATTTACCGGATCGATAACGCCGAGTGGCGAGGCCATGGCCACTACCAGTCTGCCGCCCCGCGGTTTCTCCTGCAGCTGTTCAGCCTCTTTCGTGACGGGCGCCAGAGAACCCGCCTCTTCGATATAGTCGTTGGCCTTTTCGTATTCACCGCGGAGGTTTGCGAGTGTGGCAGCTAAGGACAACATATGTCTCAGGCTGTCCTTGTCTCCGGCAGTGCGTGCGGCTTCCATCGCCTGATGAACCAATCGGGTTGTTTCCTCAACCTTCCTTGCCTGCCATGCTGTCTCAGTTGCGAACAGAAATGCCGAGACCGTGCGAGACTTGTTGTTTTCACGTTCGAAAATCCGCGCTGCAGCCTCAGCCTCTTTTAGACCTGCTTCAACATCTCCGGCCATCCGGTACGCCTGGGCCAATAGCATTCGGGCTTCACCTTCTAGGGCAGGATCCCCTTCCCATTCGTCGTCCAGAAACTCGAGCACAGTTCTAGCTGCGCGCGCCGCTTCCTCAGGACTGAAAGCATCGAGGGCTGCCTTCGCCATGCGTAATCCATATTCAACAGTCTTGTCTGGAACATCGCCTTGCGAGAAGTGGTGGACCAGTTGCGGATAAACACGTTCAAGTCGGCCCCCGTGCCGTCTCTCTACTACTTCGGCGTACTTACGGTGCAAGGACCTGCGCTTGCGGCGCGAGATGGATCCGTATAGCACGTCGCGAACGACTCCACTCACAAACGTCAATCGATCGCCACGCGATTCACGTTCCTCCTCAAGCAGGCCCTCATCTATCAGCCGGTCAATCGCGTCCTCGATGTCTTTCTCCCCGGCCAACGCTTCGAGATCGCGGGAGTCAAATGACTTACCAATGACTGATGCAATCGCGAGTATTTCGCGGAGGTCCTCGGGCAACCGTTCTATCCGTTTTTCAACTGCTTGTTGGATTGTGGCGGGCAACTCACCGGCTGAGAGATCAGTCGTCGCGCCGAGACTCCAGGCGCCTGTCTGGTCTTTAGAAATCCCGCCCGAATCAAGAAGAGAACGGACCAACTCTTTGGTGAAGAAAGGATTCCCTTCTGTTCCCTCGTACAATTTTTCAACGAGGCTGTCCGCGAGCTTTGGCCCACCAATAAGAGTTTCCAGGAACAACCGATGTTCTGAAGGCGAAAAAGGGCCCAGCGCGATCGCCGAAAATCGACGGTCACCACGAAAGCTATCGAGCATACGAGTCAGGGGATGATTGCGACTACCGACTTCGCTTGAGCGGTAGGTACCCACGATGAGCGTGGGCGTGGGACCTAAGCGGCGCACGATGTACTGCAGGGCCTCAATGGATATTTCAGCGGCGTGAAGGTCTTCGAGAAAGAGGATCAGTGGCTTTCCTGCGGCCAATCGCGTAATAGTTCGCGCTAACAACTCAAATATCTGGGTACGGTTTTCGGGTCCCTGCGATCCACCAATCTGTGACGGCTTGGAGTCGCCAGATGCTGCTGTGCGAATTTCGCTGATCTCGGTGAGCATAGGAAACAGCGAAACGAGATCCGGCGCTACGTCCGAGAGTTCTACGGAATTATTCGGAGAACTTGAGGTATCCGTGATCCGAAAGTACTCCTGGATGGCTTCACAGAATCCCTGGTATGGAAAGGCGTCATCCTGCTCGATGGTTCGTCCGTGAAGGACCAACAGTTTCCTTGCTTTTGCCAGGTTCTCGATCTCATCAAGCAGCCGTGTCTTGCCCACTCCTGGTTCACCCGAGACCACTACAAACTGACATTCCCCGCTGATTGCAGCGTTGAGGCGCTTTTGCAGTTCCGCCAACTCTTTTTCTCGGCCGATGAATGGCGACAGTGCAACGCGCGGCAGCATCAAGGTTCTGGTCAGAACCACTGACCTGACGAGATCGCTCTTGTTCAATCGGGCCTGGCTTCGACGTAACGCTTCGGCGACTTCTCCGGCTCGCTGTGGTCTTTTCGCAGGATCCTTGGCAATGCAGTTGAGTATCGCTTGCTCGAGGTCCTCGCTGATATCGGCACCGAGTGAGCGTGGCGTCTGCGGAATCTCATGAACTATCCGGTAAAGAATCGATTGCAGCTCCCCTGAGAATGGCGGCTCTCCTGCGAGACATTCATAGAGCACAGTTCCGAGAGAGTAGATGTCTGAACGGTGATCGATTCCGGTGGCAGCTACCTGTTCCGGGCTCATGTATGAGAGAGTGCCGGCGATTGTGCCTGTCTTTGTGATGCGGCTTTCCGTAGCTCCGCGGGCGAGGCCAAAGTCCATGATGCGCACCCGCAGGCGGGTATTATCCTCGCGCATTACCATGATGTTCTCGGGCTTGATATCGCGGTGAATGACGCCACGTGAGTGACTGTATTCGAGGGCTTCGGCAACCTGGATCCCAATATCGAGCACCTCGCCGAGGGTCAGGGAGCCTTCGCGCTCGAACCAGCGAAGGTTGGTTCCCTGCACAACGGGCATGACAAAGAAGAGAGAACCTTCATGTTTGCCAAAATCAAAGATGGGAACGACGGCCGGATGGTCCATCTGGGCTACGAGCTGCGCTTCGCGTTGGAAGCGTTGTTCCGTTTCCGGACTCAGCAGGGTAGGAGGGATAAGTTTGATCGCGACTTCGCGGTTCAGCAGAGGGTCGAAGGCCCGATAGACGACGCCCATTCCGCCTCGGCCCAATTCTGCCTTGATGTCATAACGATTAGAGAGAGTTTGCCCAATCATATTTTTTGCTCGGCCTAATTGCTCGGCGAGCCAGACTCCTGTGTATTTCAAACAAATCGTGTGAGTAGATGTGAGTTATCGTGAGATTGAAGTGGCCAAACAAACGATAATGCACTGCGGCTGCTACTCGATGCAGATGCGGAAGGCGTAATAATAAGGTAGTAGGTTGCCTAATACTAGCTGGCAAGCGGGGAAAACCGGATCCATTTTACTTAAGCTACAAGTTCTCTTCGGTCCTTAAGGATAGCTCGACCATCCGTTCCAGAAGTTGGTCTGGAGGCAACCCAATGAAATTCTTCAGCACTAACTCTTTCGCGTACAGTCGCACCAGGTAACGAAGTTTGAGTGACTTCTGACGCGCGGCGTAGACGAAATCACGGTGACCGTTGTTGACGACGATTACATTCCGCGTGGGATCAAACTTCGATCGCCACGATTCACCCGGGGCGCTTTCGAATGTGTAACCTGGCAGACCCGTCGATTCAATCGTTGTCGTTCCCACCTGTGGAAGTAATTCGTGCGTGACAGTGATGAGTGCTTCGGCCGACCGCTCAACATCACCCTGGCAAACTTTGACTCTCACACGCACCAGGCCAGGCTCGGCGGGCGCAAGAAAATTCACCACCTGATCGTTACAACGCTCGAGTGCGGCGTTGCCTTCTACTATTTCCCAGTTAAATGTGAGATCGGTTTCGACACGACGGCGCGACCGATCGTATGGCAACGCGCGCAGAGATCTCTGCTCACCAACGCGTACGACACTGGAAGCCGGCGAAATTGCCACACTGAAAAGTGGCCCTGCAAATTCAAAAAACTGCCGCTGCCTTCCATTTCCGGTTTCAGCACCTGTAACTGCGACTGAAGTTTCCTCACCTGAATCGAAGTTGCGACCAAAACCTCCTGAACCGCGTTGTGCACGCGAATGAATATCAAACCAGTCGTATTCTTCTGCAGGCAGCGCTAAAAATGCCTGTCGGAACGCTCGTTGGATTGTCTGCAATAGTTCTCGACTGGCCTGCTCTTCCTCAGCTCGACGCTGCGCTTCGAGCATCTCAATCAGCTTTTCCTCTAACGGAAGCAAAGCCTCCAAAAGCGCTGCATAAGCTCTGTCTTGAATTATGCCTGTACGAGTGCCCGGAGTCAGGTTAATGAAAGGCGCATCGATGTGGCCCTGAAGATACCGTGTTGTCCAGGGTGGCTTCGCAAGTTCGGCAATAGTGGAAATGTCTTCAAACACCCGAGTGCCATGTCGAAACAATGCAACTAGGTTCGTCTCGACGGGCTCGTTCATGTAAAGCTCAACATAGACGTCACCGAGTGTAGTGCGAACAGCGGGCAGTTGATGCAGTAGTCGTCCTTCGTATTGTCGCGGCTCGACGGCATACTGCTTTCGCGCGATCTTGTCGATCACTGTAATTCGCACGCCACTGGTGCGTATACGGTCGCGTAACTCGGCCGCGAGATACCACTGGATCTTCTCTCCTGAAAGCGACCGAACTCCGTCGAGTAGCCGGCTGACACGCAGCTGGGTGCCTGGCTCAATGAAGAGCGCGCGCTTGGGTTTGACCGCGTAGCCCGGATCGCCTTTGCGCATCAACATCTGCCAGGCGCGATCGTCTGCTCCGGTTGATGTAAGGGTCAGTTCCTCGCCAAGTACCCAAAACGAAAGCAAGCCGATGCCAAATTCACCCTGAAGTCCGGCCACCCCTTCTACCTTGAGTCGTTTCTTTACCGAATCGCAGATATGAGTTGCAACATAGCGAAAGTCAGGCCGACCGGCAGAATCGCGCGGAATGCCTTGCCCATTGTCTCTAACCTCGAGGTAATGGCGGCCTTCACTGCGCCCGCGAATGATCGAGACATTCGTTGCTCGAGCATCAATCGAGTTTTCTACGAGTTCGGCGACAGCCTTCAGCGGATTGGATTGCGACAGCGCGATGATGGTGATCGCATTCCAGTCGTTGCCGATCCGGAGCTTCCCCCGTTGGCTTAAACGGCCATGGGATTCGACTTTCTCAGACATAAGGTTATTGGCAAGGCCAAGTGAGCTTATCTGAGGATGTCGGTGGAAGCAATTACGCCATCCCTGACTTCTGCCCTCTGACTTCTGACTTCTGATTTCTGATTTCGAAAGGCACCAGGCAGAGACGTTTTGAGACGCGGCCAAAAACTTACGAAGGAAATTCGCAAATCAACAATCGTCAATCTGCAATCGTGAATAGCTTTGGTGGTCCCAGCAGGATTCGAACCCCGAACCAACAGATTCTGAGACGGCCACGTTCAAACGCCCAAACCGTCTTTAAGATCAAGAAACTTCTCATCACACATGTAGTTCGTCTCGTTCGTCTGAACCTTTCTCGTCCCGCTTTTGTTTTCAATTGCTACTTCACAGTCGTATCTCTTTCAATCCGCGGACGATGCGAGTGACTCAATTGTTTTTCAGAACCAAGGTTGCAGCCGCGGCAATTTGTAAAGCTATTACCTTTTGACGAGGTTTGTCATTTTCCGGCCAACCAATCAGGTTCGCGTGACGGGGTGGCGGCTCATCAGGGCGGATATCTAAACCTAATTCCCTGGCATCGTGGGCCTTTGTATCTCCGCGAGCATAAAGTGTCCGCTCTCTTTTCCTGCCAAGATCACTGCCAATCTCCCAGATGGCAGCCTGTCCCAACGCGTCGATCCGGAAGACTGAGACTGCGCCATAGCTAGGCATATACGCTTCAGTCTTGACTCGCGGTGGTTGCCGACTGAAATATCTGTTCGAGAAAATGTACCGCGTCAGCTTTTCGTTGTCGCCGACGGCTGCTTTGTGATCGTGAGGCGACTGGACCTTAGAGAACCGCTCTCTTAATGTGAGAAAGAATGACTTCAGGAATTTCATCATGAAAGACTTCTGTTCCGTAGGCACGACTTGCTCCAAAAAGCCCGGCGTAGTGAAGTTCATTGTTGGGGCCAACACTGACCGAGAATACTCGAGTCGGATTTGAATACCACTCAAAAGTGATCTCACCATCCGGTTCGGCCGAAATTTCAGGCGATGAAAACGAAAACGGCAATGAGCGGGCGAAGAGCTTTGCGTTTTCGTAAGACTCGAAAAGAACTGGCTGAGCTCCGCAGGCATCCCAATCAGAGCGACCACACTCCTCAAACACTTCGTAAAGCTTTCTATAAGTCTTCTGCAGCGAGTCACCTAGAGAAACACTCTCAACTAGACGCTCTACAGTCTCTTGAAGCAGAACCCATAAGCGCTGATGGTCAGGCCCAACCCCTGGAGTTCCGTGAGTTAAGAGAGAGCCCGAGCCGGAGAGTGATATTGCGGCAGTCGTCATCGGAAAAGATCTATGGCTTTTTCTGTCAATCCCTTGAAGAACACCCTGTTCTTCATTTGTCTGAGCTTACCAAATCGCTCTCTGATTGTAACGTCATCATGGGGCACTGATAAGTTCTCATATGCATCGATATCGAAGATCAGCGCCACGTCGATTTGACCGGGCACTTGAGGTTCAAGTGCCTGGATGACGTTTACTGACACACCGCTTTTGGAATCGTGCATTACAACCCGGGAAAGGAAAGCACTCATCTCTTTGGGCCAACCATCAGCCGTCGCAGGGGGCGCTTTCAAGTACTCTCCAGGATTTGTGAATGGCAGTGGGAACAGCATTCGATTGATATAACGAACGGCAATTCGCGAAACTTCTACTGGCTTTGCAGATGACACGTACAAGGTCCACAACCGCCAAGCTTCAGCAAAGACCTCGTCCCATCTGGTATAGGGATTAAGCCTACTGAAAGTAAACCCGTCGCGACGTAGCTGGACAATATTCTTTCCATCACTTGAAAGAAGTCGATATCCATGGATTCCTGAAAATCGCGTCGAGACTTCTGGGGCGCTTCCAAGCTCTTGTCTTATCCTCTGCTGGACGATTTGCTGCTCTTCAAACCCCGGATAGTTTTTAGCGAGTTGGGTTCGCAAGGACTGGAAAGCATCAAGTTTAAAGCCAGAGGGCAGCTTAACGCGGAAGTCTATCACCGCTTCTACTATCGGCGCTTTATCCAGGTGGGGATAGTCGGTTCCGGTTTCGCTCATTTCTTTCTGGAACCATCTCACTCGAATATGTCATTCATGCATTTGGACTAAAACCTTCACTACCGCAACATGAGGCATAATAATAGTCCGTCAAGATGGAGAGCATCAAACTACTTGAAGCCGGGCCTTGAAAAGGTATTCCGAACTCTGAGTTGGTTCTCGGAGATGAATTTTTCGGCCAAGACAAGCCGGTACATAAAGCGACGCACGCTCAGACCAGACTTGCTCTGAGGGTCCGAACGCTTTATTGCGGCGATATCTCTCGCCGCAAGTAAAACAACAAGTCCGTTGAGGGCGGTTCAATGCCAAGCTGACGAATCATGCCCACAATCTGCCCGCGATGTAGTGTCGCGTGATTGACAACGTGCTGCATTTGATCGACCAGCCGCATAGAGTTTGGGTCGCCGCTGAGAAGCTTAAACGGTAATTCAGCAACCAATGTTGACTCGTCTAATTTTGAAAGGTAATTAGCGCGCTGTTTTATGACGCCGATCCAACGCTCATCTAATGTAGAGAGGTCGGCGCACGATTCAGTCGTCCACAGCAACCACGCTTCATCTCTGGCAGGAGACCGTCCATTCCAGCGTTCCAACCAAATCCATTCAGCGCCCGCCATATGCAGCAGCGTTCCGAAAATCGATTTGTGACTGATGCCGACATCGCGTCGCAGATTTTCGTCCGACAATTTTGTGGCGGCGTTCATCGCCAGGGTATTCGCCCATTCCGTATAATCAAAGAGGTGTCGAATGTCTGCCAGGTTCATGGATGGAATATGTCACTCTGAAACGTCGCTGAGAGTGATTTTGATTTCAATTGGTGCGCCGCAGGTTCAAACCGAAACCAAACAGATTATGAGACGGTTTGAGGGGCACAACAAGGACAGAAGAAGCGAGCCTGAGCAGTATTACGGATCCGATGCCGTCAAAGTTCGCTACATCTTGCTGAATCTAAGCACGCCATCGCGCCATTTTCACGCAGTCGGCAAGTCTCGATGTTGCATTGTTTTGGCGACAGTTAGTGAGTAATTTGCCGCGCTCGGATCATTGGTATGGTGTTCTCTCTCCCAAAACTGATCATCCCACCCTGCGGCGGTACCTTGGCATTAGGCCCATGCCACACACCGGACATTCTCCTCGATCATGATAGAGCGTCTGATCGCAAGCAAAAGGGCAGGGTGGACAAACATATCCCTCGAATATCAGCTCACTTCTTTTTGCGGCGCGTAGTCTGGCGTCCTGATTTGCCACTTGCCAGACAGTGCCAAAGATCAACCGCGTGACTCGCGCCAGGTGGTCATAGTCGATCGTCTCAGGTTCGTCATGCGTCGTGTGGTAATGCTCGGTCAAACCAGTTGAATAGTAGATGAAAGGTATCTGCTGAGCCTCGAAATTCCGATCATCTGAGTTAAACCCTGGACCATCCGTCAGTTCCACACTGCTCGCCGTAATCGATTTGATGCGCTTATTGATGTCGATCAGTTCTTCTGAGAGACCCTTGGCGCCGTTTATATAGATGTAATTCTGACTCTTGCTCGGGTGCCTTAAGTCAATTCCGCCAACACCATCCATATTGATGTTCGCGACTGTCTGCTCCAGCGGGACTACTGGCTGATAATTAGTGTAGTAAGCCGAGCCGAGCAGTCCCTTCTCTTCACCCGTAAAATTGATAAAAAGCAATGAACGGCGCGGACCAAACCCTTCCCGCCTGGCCTTTGCAAATGCTTGCGCTATTTCCAGCGATGCGACAACTCCAGAGCCATCATCGGCCGCTCCGTTGAAGATTTGATCATCTTTTAAGGATGAATCGAGGCCGAGATGATCGTAATGAGAAGAGATGACCAACACTTCGTCACGCAATTGAGGATCAGACCCTTCGATAAACGCCAGCACGTTCTCAGTTTCCAGGGGATCGAACTGCTTGACATTGGTCTGGACCGTAACTCCTCTGATGGCGAACACTGAGGGCTTTAAACTTTGGTCAATCTCTCTTTTCAAATCCTCAACACTCTGGCCTGTCGAGGAGAGGATCTGGTTGGCCAGTTTGGTTGAGATCGCGTAGGTCGGCGGGAATGGTGACGCCGGGCTCAATCTGATGCGAACAGCTGTTCGAGCATTGTTAGCGGCGCCTGCGGCGGAATCGGCAAACGCGCCTTGTGCGCGTGGGCTTAAGTCTTTTACCACGAGAACTCCGCTAGCCTTGCCGGCGTTCCACAATGCTCGTCTCTTGTTGGGGAATTGGGTGCTCCACGAAGAGGGTTTGCGATCCGGTGTCGGTAACAAACTCGTCGCAGCATCAGACAGTGGCTCGTCATCAAGTATCAACACCCACCTTCCGTCAATCGAAATGCCTTTCTGTAATAACGCGGCATAGTCATTATATCCAAGTTGATCGTCAGCTATGCCGTATCCCGCAAACACAACTCCTCCGGCCGCTGGCCTTACGTCCCCATCGAGGAAATATGAGAGATCGTCCTGCTTGTCTCCGGAAAAAGTGCTGGCAGCTAGCCTACTGCCATTTAACATCACCTCAAGCTGTGTCTCTTTGGGTTCTCTCTTGTAGACAGGAAAAGTCTGAAGATAAGCCGCGGGGGAAAGTGGATCGGCAATTTTGCGGCCGCCCTTTGGGACAAGGCCAATAGCTTGATACTGAGAAGCCAGGTATTGGGCTGCGAGTTTTTGCCCGCGGGTGGTTGTCTCACGACCCTCGAATGCGTCTGATGCTAGAAAGTAGAGGCGCGAAGCCATTGATGATGCTGTTATCGTCTTCTGGTAAGTACGAACCAGTGCTCCATTGCTGAACGCGTCAGGCGTTTGACGCGCGCCGGATTTGCTGGTAGCGGAATGAGACGATGTGCCAGTACTGAGAGCGAGCACGGTAAGGGTAAGGCCGATCGAGGACAAGATGGCGAGGAAAGTTCTTCGATTGTTTTTGCGGGATCGTTTCGGTTTCATAAGTCGTTCACGTCTTAGTTCCCAGGCGTCTGCGCACTCACACTGCTTCGGGCAACCTTTACGGAGAGCGTAAATCTATTTGTCTCTCCCGCCACCGGCTCAACGCGCACGACCCCATTCCACGTTGCTCCCTTTTCATCGTTGAAGCGCCAAAGACTCTGAGTAGCTTGCCTGGTGGGATTTTCCTCAATTCGGATCCATTTGACGGCTGGAGCCCCATGGTAGGTCTTACCACTGCTGATAATGGTGTTTATGCTTTCGAGAAGAGCGGAAGCAGAATTGGCTGCTACGGACCACCGGTTTCCCCATTGATCCTCATTACCCTCACGGCTGATGGGCATCCAGCCACCTTCGACCACGTTCACGTTGTAGTTGAATCTCATGTACTTATCAGCGAGTGCTGCGCGAACAAACTTTGAGTCTGGGTCCCAGTTGTATTCCATACTGAGTGCCGCCATCTGCGCGGTACCCCTACCATAAAATCTTTCGATGACATGAAGAGCGCCATCAACTCCTGACGAGAGTCCCGCGGCAGTAATGAACTTTCCGTTATCAACAAAGCGGCGATCATCCACCACCTTCACTTTGGGAGCTGCTTCTCGCAGCATGGGGATGAGAGAGGCTGTGGTCGTCGCCTCCAATCCGTCCAGCAGACCAGTTTTTGCCAGGATAAAGGCCCCGTTGCAGACCGTTAGCACTACTTCCGCTCTTGCCGATTTCGTTTGAATCCACTTGAGAACCGCCGCATTACTCAGCTGGTCTTCCACGTCGCCGCCCGGAATTAGCAGGACATTCGGCTCAGGTGCGTTTGCCAGGCTGTATTTAGGGTTGACGCTCATGCCCATCGCCGTAGTTATAGGATCGGTTTTTTCCGAGACTGTGTAGATATTGAATGCCGGAGTGAAATCATGATTGTAGACGTGGCCAAAAGTTTCGTAGGGACCGGCGTAGTCAATAATCTGAACACCGTCGAAAATGAGAATCGCGAGGTTTCTAGTCCGGACTTTCTGTTGCTTCTCCGCCTGCTTGGTCATGTTGCTGGCCTCGGTGCAAGGCGCTTCACCAAAATCAAAATTCGCTGCCCATAGTAGCAGGGACAGCATCAAGAAAATTGACTGCATAATTCTCTCCTCTCATCCAGAATTTCGGTAATTCGGGGGTTCGTGGACTCCGCGTATACCGAAGCATACGAGGTCCGGAATTGGATGGAAGCGAGTTTGCAGTAAAGTACCCTGCGCCTGCTGTAGGTGGCGGTTGGTCGCAGTCAGTCGAAGTTGACTCGATTGGTAATGATAGTCATCTTGGGGATCAGTCGTAGTCGTTGGTGAGGAGCTGTTCCAACCGCTCCCGGCGATTGCGGCTCAGCTTTAATTCCACTCCACTCTTTAGCACCACGATGTACTCGCCGTTGGGATTCTGGTGCAGCTCTCTGAGTCGATCAGAATTGATGATCGTTGAGCGGTGAATGCGCAGAAATTTCCGCGGGTCAAGCTTCTGCTCCAGCTCATTCAAGCTGAGGCGAAGCAAGTGGGACTTGGGACCAACATGGAGCTTGATGTAATAGTCATCGGCGCCAATCCAATCCACGTCGCTCACTTGGATGAAAGTCACTCTGCCGCCTGCTCTAATCATGAATCGGCTGAGATACCTTTTTCGCAATCCGCCGATTGACTGGGCATTTGCTTTTTCGCCGAGCACAGCCAGTAGGCTTTGACTAAGCTTGCTTATTTCCCCCAGCTCGACCCTCTTCTTGGCCTGCTTGAGTGCTTCTTTGAATCGCTTGTCGTTGAATGGCTTAAGCAGGTAGTCGAGCGCGTGGACCTCAAAAGCCTTGAGGGCATACTCATCGAAGGCTGTGACAAAGATGATGGCCGGAATTCTTTCATGCTCAACCCTGGCCAGCACCTCAAAACCATTCATTCCCGGCATCTGGATGTCAAGAAAAAGTAGATCAGGACTCTGCCGGCGTATGGCGTTAACGGCCTCGTGCCCGCTCTTGCATTCACCGAGCACCTCTATCTCGGGTTCATCAGCGAGCAGATCTCTAATGGTGTGCCGCGCCAGAGGCTCGTCATCAACAATCAAAGCTCCGATTCGCTTTTTCTCCTGATTCACCTTGCTGTTAACGCCTTGTAGCCTAGGCGGTAAGGAATTGCGATCGAGACGGTCATGCCGCCATCGGCCCCGTTGCTCAGATTAAACCGGTGTTCTTTTCCATAAAGATACCTAAGTCGCTCGCTGGTATTTGCCAGCCCGATTCCTGCACTCTCTTCCATACGCCATCCAGACTCGAGACCGGGGCCGTCATCGGAAACCCGAATGCGTAACATTCCGTCGTCGCGGTAGGTATTGATGACGATTAAGCCGGCTGAGTCTTTCGGCGAGATCCCATGCCTTATAGCATTTTCCACCAGTGGTTGAAGTATTAGGTTCGGCACCAAAGCATCGAGAGTCTCTGGGCCAATCTCCATCTTGACGGTCAAGCGGTCAGAAAAACGGACCTTTTGTATGTCCAGATAAAGACTGGTGAACTTCACTTCTTCACTCAGCGGCACTTCCTGTTCGTCAGCACTGTCGAGCGCATGACGCAGCAGATCACTGAGGCCGGCAATCATATCAACAGCCGGTGCTTTTTCATTCTTCCTTACCAACCCCGAGATAGTATGCAATGTGTTGAATAGGAAATGCGGCTGGAGTTGCATCTTCAATGCCTCAAGCTGCGCCTCGGCAAGTTGGGCCTTCAATTCGGCCGTCTGTGCCTCTCGTTCATGGTATCTCTCGCGATAGTCAAAAGCGTAGCCAACACCAAGAATGGCCCAGTAAACCAGGAAGTCGAACAAGAAAAAGTTTCTCAGTTCACCTTGAAACTGAATGAGAAAGGGATCGGTATCGCTCCACACATCAAACGGCCTGATCATCATCCGCAGTGCAGTAGCGGCGGCGATGTGGATTACTGAGAGGAGTACGCCGACGGGAAAGTGAACGAGCAGACCGCGAATCCATGAAGGCCCATCGAGAGGGTAGCTGCGACCCAGGCGCAGTACTAACGGCGAAAGGCATACCCAGACATACCAGACAACCAATTGCCAGAACGCGATACGCCACCAGGAGTGATGCATCAAGGGGTTGTGACGCATCTCAAAATAGATCTGGTTGGCATACAAGAAGCTAAAAAATGTAGCGAAGCCAAGGAGGATGGCCCACCTAAGCCAGTGAATCCTGCTTTCAACGGCCCGGCCAGATTCTGTTCTATAGTCTTTGTGGAAGACGCTTCTCATCGGCCTCTCATACCCGGGATCGCGGGCGTCCTCGCCCGCCTGCCTTCGCACCCTCCGGAAGCGCTTTTTCGGGATCGCGGGCGTCCCCGCCCGCCTGCCTCTGAACCCTCCGCCAGCGCTTTTTCGGGATCGCGGGCGTCCTCGCCCGCCTGCCTTCGCACCTCCGCAAGCGCTTTTTCGGGATCGCGGGCGTCCTCGCCCGCCTGCCCTCCAAACTGAGCCAGAGTCACATCATTAACCCACCAAGCCTATTCAGTCCCGCGCTCGTATCCGACTATTATTCAGCGAGTTGCCAATAGATGCCGCGAATGGGGCTTTCGAGGGGGCTGGCGAATTGAGCGTTGAACAGCAATCACTTCTGCACGTAGATCCTGCAGGGCTCTGTTTAATTTAGCAAGATTTTCGGACTTGGCCAGTACGGCAAGATCGGTGTCACGACTAAACTCTGCTGCGCCGTAGAACACGCATGCCTGGCCGCCCATTAGCAATGCGCGCACGCGGTGCGCTCGGATCGAAGAAAGGACTGTGAGTATCGGTTTGCGTGTCAAGTGATCCACCAAGGTGGAAATAAATTTGCCAGAGCTTCTCCGATTCGCGCCAGCGCTCGACCGGTGAAAGGCGATACCAGGCGGCCCATTCCTCACCAACAAGTTCTTCAGGTGAGATCATCGGAAACAGTCTACACGGTTGGTTCGAATACCGCATCTCTGCCCAACGAGCTACGGCAAGGCGGAGCCGTGCCTCACATCGGGCGGCAAGCCGTAGCCAAAACAGATGGTATATTGTCCAAACCAAAGAAGTTTCCTTTCGAAACTAATTTCTGGCAGCCGGCCAAAACATCAGTGAGTCCAGACACTCGTCGTCATCGCGGCGCTCATACTCGAGATGCGGAACTTTTCCACACCGACCAAATACCAAAATTGTGCGTGGCGGTCAGCGAGCTCTCGTGGTTGGTCTCGCATGGTTACAAGATGGCGTCCGCACTCAAACTTGTGGGCGATCGCCATGGACTTCGTGAGCGGCAGCGGCTGGCGGTATCTCGTTCTGCGTGTTCAGACGAGGATCGGCAAAGACGAATAACGCACGCCGTACCCGTTGCCCAGTTAGGGAACGAGAGGGTGATTGTCGACGGGTTCAATCTGATCATCACGGTCGAAGCTGCGCTCAGCGGAGGCCCCTTATTCATCGGCGTTGACAAGTGTATTCGCGATCTTTCAAGCGTCCACGGATCTTATAGATCAGTCGAAGAGACCGAGCGAGCGATCTATATGATCGGCAAGGCGCTGGAACATCTTGGGGCTTCGTCAGTGATGTGGCTGCTTGATCGGCCGGTATCCAACAGCGGCCGGCTCGCAACGAGGATTGCGGAAATTGCTCTTCAGCGAGGCTGGCCCTGGCGAGTGGAAGCGGTGTTTAACCCTGATGCGACGATCACGTCTTCGACTGCCGTGGCAATTACCTCTGACTCGTCCATTCTCGATCGGGTTGAAAGGTGGGCGGATCTGAAAGGTCATTTGCTTGCGACGGAGATTCCCAACGCCTGGATGATTGATCTTTCCTCCGGCGATTACTTCTGAGTATGACCGTCTTCACAAAGTTCGAAGGGCAAAATCCTTTATTGGTCGGACAATCGGCAATTGGAAATCGGCAATAGCTTTGGTGCCCCCGCAGGGATTCGAACCCCGAACCAACAGATTATGAGACGGTTTTGAGGGGCATGAACAAGGGGGGACGAAACCAGATGAAGCAGTATTTACCGAATCCGCAGCCGTGAAAGTAAGTTACGTCTTGCTACCTCTCAACACGCCATCGCGCCATAATCACGCCATCGACGGAACTACGCTTCGTCAGCCGTGTTCCTTATCCTCGAACCAACTTCCCGGCTTTTATCTTTAGAACAATCGTTCGTTTCGTACCATTCGGGAGCATTTTCAAAAATACGGATGCACGGTTAACGAGTCTATGAAGATCCTTAGAATAGAACTTATGCGAAATCAGGGAACATGAAAACTTGGCTCGGGTTAGAGCAACGATGAACTGACATGCCTCAGCATCCGTCAGTGCCTTAGGGTTCCCAGGGAATTCGCCGTCGTTCATGCCAATGACAAAAACATGACGAGCAGAAAGGCCTTTTGCTCCCAAGAAGGTTGTAAACTTAACTTTGGGTTTGCTCTTTTCTTCCGCACCTACCTTTTCTTCATCAGCAACTTTTTCGGCCTGCTCAAGATGATACTTTTGGTAATCCGCCGGCAAAAGCTCAGCAAGGTTCGTGTTGTTCTCATACGTTTCGCGGATGATCCGCGACATCTCCTCGCCTTCTAAGGGACTATGAAACAACACGATTCGCCAGCCGAGGTTATTCTTTGTGTTCGTTCTTAAGAGTTCGTAGCCTTCTTCAATTTGAAACGCGCTCTTTTCGGCTAAATCTAAGTCGAAATCACTTCCGATCTTGTCAGCCAAGTAATCATGAAGTCCCTTCAATTGATGGCGAGAATTTGGGCCGATAATTAGAAATGGAATGTCTTTACTCTTATCTATCTCATCCTTTTCAAGCGCGTAGAGCCTTCTTATCTCATTCTCAACAACAGCATGAGCCGTAGTTCTGGTTGAGCAGTGAGCATGGAGAATCTTCGGATATTGACCATGCTCGCAAACTTTTCGGGCCAATAGCACTCAAAATCCTTTGGAATCCGATCTTTCAGATTCCCCTTCGCAATTGCGTTATCGATGAAGGCCTTCGCCGCCTCGATTAGAACTGGTGGACAGCGGCTACAAAGTGGAAGATTGAAAGTTTCAAAATCGGCATTTCCGAATACTGCTCGAATGAATTCGTGAGAAGCGAATCTGAAAGCGTAAAGAGCTTGATCATCATCTCCCGCAAGAAGGACTGGACTCTTGGTTGCGAGTAGATCTATGAAGGCGGCTTCTAAACGGTTGAAGTCTTGATACTCGTCGGCAATCACCAAAGCGTATTGTGGAATAGTTTGTGGTCGTTCCCTGAAGAAGGTGAAAACTCTATAGACGCTGTCTACGTATCCGACTGCCCTGTAATACTCCGCACGCTTCATGTAGAAACTGATGGACTCTTCACCTTCACGCAGTTCTGAGAAAGCCTGCTCAGGATCGATCTCAAATTCCAGACCAAGCAAATCCGCATCCTGCTTGATTAAAGTTGATAAG
>Ga0209341_10001000_pt1 | contig 28506 bp, 22 predicted proteins | sample RifCSP13_2_FD_184020 | JGI IMG/M metagenome (GOLD analysis project Ga0209341, IMG submission 184020) | Soil microbial communities from Rifle, Colorado - Rifle CSP2_sed 13_2 (SPAdes) (version 2) | ecosystem: Environmental > Terrestrial > Deep subsurface > Rock core/Sediment | place: Rifle... | reverse complement strand
TCATCGGGCAGATTGGTTATTACTAACAATATTTCATTCATTCTTAAAATCGCAGTTCAAGCCACAGGGTGAAGAGAATGCGTAGCGTGCGCTATGCGCACGACCTCCATGCAGGCGGTTAAACTCGATCGCATGGCATACGCCTTCGTGCTGTTGGGTCGTGCGCATAGCGCACGCTACGCTGGCTGAGCATCCGGCAAATTGGTAATTACTATTGAGCTTTACATAATTCATGACTGTTAAGTGATTTACCGTAGGGCGGGCAAAGCCCGCCGCGTCGGGCCGCTTCGACAGGCTCAGGACAGGCGTAGCCCGACCTACGAGATGCGGAGACTCTGTCTTCAAATATGTAATCCTCAATAATAAACTGTCGTTCATTTGGCGAAGCGCAATCCCAGTTGCAGCAACTCGTCCCACACGTCGCCCTGACGCAAGCCTTTGATGATCTTGTCCAGTCGCGCGGCTTGCAGCATCGCGCGCTCGATGTGCGGGAACTTCAGGCGCCGTGCCGCATTCTCGATCAGACCCTGCCTGTCCTTGCGTACCCGCATATCGCGCAGTGCATTGCTGATATTGCCGCCACGCTGCGTTGCTTGCAACACTTTTCCCAGTGTGCGGATATCTTCACTGACCGCCCATAATACCAGTGTGGTGGCTGTGCCTTCGGCGCGCAGCCCGTCGAGGATGCGCGCATAGCGTGCCGCGTTGCCGCTCAGCATGGATTCCGAGAGCTTGAATATGTCATAGCGCGCCACATCCATCACCGCGTCCTTGACCTGGTCGAACGACAGTTGTCCGGCTGGAAACAGCAGCGCGAGCTTCTGGATCTCCTGGAACGCGGCGAGCAGGTTGCCCTCGCAGCGGTCGGCGAGGAAATCCAGCGTGGCCTCGTCCGCGGTTTGATCCTGCCGTTTGAGACGGCCGGCGATCCAGCGCGGCAGTGCGCTGCGCTGAATGTCGTCGGCAGAGACAGTCACGCCATGCTGCTGCAGTGCGATGAACCATTGGCTCTTCTGGGCGGCCCAGTCCAGCCTGGGCAAGGAGATCAGCGTCAGCACATCCGGGCTCAGGCTGGCGCAATAGTCCTGCAACGCCTGGCCGCCCTCCACGCCGGGCTTGCCGGACGGGATGCGCAGGTCTATGACCTTGCGCGAGGCGAACAGGGACATGCTCTGCGCGCTGTTGCGCAGTTCGCCCCATTTAAAGTGCTGCTCGGCGATGAATGTCTCGCGTTCGGTATAGCCCGCCGCGCGCGCCGCCGCGCGGATGCTGTCCGCTGCCTCGATGACCAGCAACAGCGCGTCGCCAAACACCACATACAACGGCTTCAGCCCGGAGGCGAGATGACGCGGAAGATCTTCGCTGCTGATAGCCATGTTATTCGGGCTGTGGTTTTGCTCTACTCAGGCGGCGCATGATTTGCTGCACCATGTCCGAGCGCATGCTTTGATAAAGCATGGCTTCTTCGGCCTCCTTGGCGAGCACCTTGGTGTCATCGTAAGAGTAATCTCGGCTTAATGCGATCTCTTCGGCCGGTATCCAGTCCTGCTGCTGGTCATACGCGCGCAAGGAAACCCGGTAGAGCAAGCGGAATTCGTTCACGCGCCCATCGCCCCCCAGCGACAGGACCTGTTTGTCGGGAATCTCGAAAACGATATTCAGCACCACCGCGGCCTGATCGGCCGTGTCCACCAGCTTCACCCGGTTGGCCTCAAGATTGCGCCGCAATTCGCCGATGAGGGGTGTGTCGGGATTGGCCGCATCCAGATACAACGTTCTGAATGGTATGGCCACCTGGCCGCGCAGATGGAAGCCGCATGCGGTCAGCAGCAAAACGGTCAACAGTAATAATGTACGCATAACCATATTCCCAAGCCGGAAGAACCGGAAAAATTTGCAACATGCGCAGGGCGAAACGCAAGGCGGTTCCGCCGTATGGATTTTAATTGCGGCGGAACGCCCCTATGGGGCTTCCGCCCTACGCAACGATGTTAATCAAACGGCCAGGCACGACCACGATTTTCTTCGGTGCTGCGCCTGCCAGATGTTTCTGCACCGTCTCGTGCGCCAGCGCAAGCTGCTCCAGCGTAGCCTTGTCGGCATCCTTCGCTACGCGCAGATTGCCGCGTAGCTTGCCGTTCACTTGCAGCACGATCTCGATCTCGTCCTGCACCAGCGCGGATTCGTCCACTTCAGGCCAGGGCGCATCGAGGATGTCGTCGCCATAGCCAAGTTCTTTCCACAGGGTTTGTGAGATGTGGGGTGTGATGGGCGAGAGCAGGCGCAAGACTATTCCTACCCCTTCGCAAATGAATTGCTCGTACACATTCGCACTTGGGTCATATCCTTTCCCGGCTTCATTAGAGGTATAGTCCATCGACATGTCATCAAGAGCGTTGAGCATTTTCATTGCAGAAGATATGACGGTATTAAACTGACTACGTCCGAAATCGTAATTAGCCTGCTGTAAAAACCTGTGAATTTGATAACGTGTTTCCTTTTGCGATGGTGCTGGGTTGTTCCAGGGCAGTCGTGCTTTCAAAGCGGTTTGAACGTATCGCTGATGGTCGAGGGCAAATTTCCAAATGCGTTTTAAGAAGCGGAACGATCCTTCCACGCCGGCATCCGACCATTCCAGTTGCTGGTCGGGCGGAGCGGCGAACATCATGAACAGGCGCGCGGTGTCCGCGCCATACTGGTCGATGATGGCCTGCGGGTCCACGCCATTGTTCTTGGACTTGGACATCTTCTCGGTGCCGCCGATGATGACGGGTTGACCGTCGGCTTTCAGCTTCGCGCCGATCGGACGGCCACGGTCATCAGTTTTTACATCCACGTCCGCCGGGTTGATCCACTGCCTTTTACCGGCGGCACCTTCGCGATAGAACGTTGATGCGATCACCATGCCTTGGGTCAGCAGATTTTTAAAAGGTTCATCTGCGGGTTTGAATGCGCGCAGCGCATCGTTTGCCCCCTCTCCCAAGAATTGAAGATTGCCTTTCACGTTTGTCCTTTCTCCCGCTTGCGGGAGAGAGTTAGAGAGAGGGGCTTCATGCGGGGGAGGCTTGGCCTGTCCTGAGCTTGCCGAAGGAGGGTGGGGGTCTGTGAGCGAAGAAAACACCCTTTCATCCCGCATCAGCTTGTGGAAGAAACGCGCATACAGCAGATGCAGTATCGCGTGTTCGATGCCGCCGATGTACTGATCCACCGGCAACCAGTGTTGCGCACGCGTCTTGTCCACCATGCCGGTGCTGCAATCCGGGCTGGTGTAGCGCGCGTAGTACCAGGACGATTCGACGAAGGTGTCCATCGTATCGGTCTCACGCCTGGCCTTGCCGCCGCACTTGGGGCAGGCGCATTCGTAGAACTCCGGCATTTTCGCCAGCGGCGAACCTGCGCCGTCCGGAACCACGTTCTCCGGCAGCACCACCGGCAGTTGATCGTCCGGCACCGGCACATCGCCGCACTTTGCGCAATGGATGATCGGGATCGGGCAGCCCCAGTAGCGTTGTCGCGAGATTCCCCAGTCGCGCAGGCGGAACTGCACTCTCTTTTCACCCAGACCCTTTGCGGCGAGGTCGGTAGAAATCGCGTCGAAGGCTTGCTGGAAATCCAGTCCATCGTATTTTCCGGAGTTGATGCAGACGCCATCTTTAATGGCGTACCACTCTTGCCAGGCATCAGTGGAGAAGGGAGAAGAGGGAAGGGAGAAGGGTAACGGCGGCGCGGAGGTTTTCCCCTTCCCCCTTCCCTCTTCACCCTTCTCATTTTGTCCTTCTCCCTTCTCCGCAATGACCTGCCTGATCGGCAACCCATACTTCTGCGCAAACTCAAAATCCCGTTCGTCGTGTGCCGGTACCGCCATCACTGCGCCTTCGCCGTAGCCCATCAGCACATAGTTGGCGATCCACACTGGCAGCTTTTCGTAATTTAGCGGATGCGTGACGAACAGGCCGGTGTCCATGCCCTTCTTTTCCATCGTCGCCACATCGGCTTCGGCGGTGCCGCCGCGTTTACACTCGGCGATGAATTCCGCCAGCTTGGGATTGTGGACTGCCGCTTGTGTCGCCAGCAAATGTTCCGCCGCCACCGCGACATAAGTCGCGCCCATCAGCGTATCGGGGCGGGTCGTGTAGACCTTGAGTGTGCCCGTCGTACCGACGCTCGCTGCGTCATAGGGAAAATGCACCTCGCAGCCAAAACTTTTGCCTATCCAGTTGCGCTGCATGGTCTTGACCTGTTCCGGCCAGCCCGGCAGGTTGTCCAGCCCCGCAAGCAACTCTTCGGCATATTGCGTGATGCGGAAAAAATACATCGGGATGTCGCGCTTTTCCACCAGCGCGCCGGAACGCCAGCCGCGTCCGTCGATCACCTGCTCGTTGGCCAGCACGGTGTTGTCTACGGGATCCCAGTTCACCGAGGAAGTCTTCTTGTAAATGATGCCTTTCCTGAACAAACGGGTGAACAGCCATTGTTCCCAGCGGTAATACTCCGGCGTGCAGGTGGTCACCTCGCGCGCCCAATCCAGTCCCAGCCCCAGGCTCTTGAGCTGCTTGCGCATGTAAGCGATATTGTCGTAAGTCCATGCGGCCGGCGGGACGTTGTTGGCCATCGCGGCATTCTCGGCGGGCAGACCGAACGCGTCCCAGCCCATCGGCTGCATCACGTTGTAGCCCTTCAAGCGGTGGTAGCGCGACAGCACGTCGCCGATGGTGTAGTTGCGCACATGCCCCATGTGCAGCTTGCCGGACGGGTAAGGGAACATAGACAGGCAATAATATTTGGGCTTGCCGGACTGTTCGTCAGCACGAAACGCCTGGCGATCGTCCCAGTGCTGCTGCGCTTTTTGTTCGATGGATTCAGGATGATAGTCGGGTTGCATGTTAGCTGCATGATTGCTGAGATTTCTGATGCGGCATTATAGCGGCATCCCTAGCAGCCTGTCGGACTTGAAGAATCGAAGCGCAAAGGGTCAAGCAGGCAAGCCGCGTAGCGGCTGCTCGCAAAACAAAGTTTCAGTGTAGGGTAACCTTTAGGTTGGCCGGAACTAAAATTCGGCTGGGCGAGGACAGATTTTGCCGGTTTTGCAGGTCAATAGTTATTCTATTGACCAAAAAAGCGGCGAGATATGAACCGCTCAGGCGGATTTGCAGCCGATTTCCTTTAAGTCCGACAGGCTGCTTGGCTACGCTCAAAAGCCATTCTGTTATAGAATCACACTGCAAAATATTATTAATCTGCCCAGGAATTCCATACCATGTCCCGCAAGCACCCCGTCATCGCTGTCACCGGTTCCTCCGGCGCAGGAACTACCACAGTCAAACTCGCCTTTGAAAACATCTTCCGCCGCGAAAAAATCAAAGCGGCAATCGTCGAAGGTGACAGCCTGCACAGCCTTGATCGCATGGCGTTCCGCGCCGCTGCTGCTGAAGCGGCAAAAACCGGCAACAACTCTTTCAGCCACTTCGGCCCGCAATCCAACCACTTCGACAAGATCGAGGAAACATTCAAGAAATACAGCGAGACCGGCATGTGCACGCGCCGCTATTACGTGCATAGCGAAGATGAAGCTGAGTTGCACAACAAGCATTTCAAACTTACGAATCTGAAACCTGGCGTATTCACGCCGTGGGAAAATATCGAAGCCGGATCTGACCTGTTGTTCTACGAAGGCCTGCATGGCCTGGTCTCCAATGGAAATATTGATGCCGGCAAATTTGTCGATCTGGGCATCGGCGTAGTGCCGGTGGTCAACCTCGAATGGATCCAGAAGATCCACCGCGACAAGGCTGAGCGCGGCTATTCCGCAGAAGCCACGGTGGATACCATCCTGCGCCGCATGCCTGACTACGTGAAGTACATCACCCCGCAGTTCTCACGCACCGACATCAACTTCCAGCGCGTAGCCACGGTGGACACTTCCAACCCGTTCATCGCGCGCGACATTCCTACACTGGACGAAAGTTTTGTCGTGATTCGTTTTCGTGTGCCAAGGGGCGTCGATTTCCCCTACATGCTCGCGATGATCCCGGACTCTTTCATGTCACGCGCCAACACGCTGGTCGTTCCCGGCGGAAAGATGAGCTATGCAATGGAAATCATCCTCACGCCGATCATACATAACATGATTGAGAACAAGACAAAGTAGATTTTTGCAATTGCCAAAACGGGGAACCGGGTCAACCGGTTCCCCGTTTTCTATTGCTCCGGCACGGCATACGGCTATACCTTTGGGATAATCCTGCAATGAGCTCTTTCCTGCTTTCCGGCCTCAATCCCGAACAACGACAGGCCGTCACGCTGCCGCATCAATCCGCGCTGATCCTGGCTGGGGCAGGCAGCGGCAAGACGCGCGTGCTGACCACGCGCATCGCTTACTTGATCAGCACCGGCGCGGTCAGCCCGCAAAACATTCTGGCCGTGACATTCACCAACAAGGCAGCGAAGGAAATGCTCACGCGTTTGTCGGCGATGCTCCCCCCTTCGACAACGCTCAGGACAGGCCCTTCGACCGGGCTCAGGACAGGTACCAACACGCGCGGCATGTGGATCGGAACGTTTCACGGTCTGTGCAACCGCATGTTGCGCGCGCATCACCGCGAGGCGAATCTGCCGCAGACCTTCCAGATACTCGACAGCGGCGACCAGTTGTCCGCTATCAAGCGATTGATGAAGGCGATGAATGTGGACGATGAAAAGTATCCGCCGCGCGATATGCAGAGCTTCATCAGCTCTAACAAGGAGCAGGGATTGCGCGCAAACGAGGTGGAGGCTTACGATCCATACACGCGGCGCAAGGTGGAGGTTTTTGCCGAGTATGATGTGCAGTGCCAGCGCGAAGGCGTGGTGGATTTTTCCGAGTTGCTGCTGCGCTGCTACGAGCTGCTGTCGCGCAACGCGCAACTGCGCGAGCATTACCAGGAGCGATTCAAGCACATTCTGGTGGACGAGTTCCAGGACACCAATCCTTTGCAATACCGCTGGCTGAAGCTGCTGGCGGGACAAAACAACTCGCTGTTTGCGGTGGGCGACGATGACCAGTCCATCTATGCGTTTCGCGGCGCGAACGTCGGCAACATGCAGGAGCTGCTGCGCGACTTCCACGTCAAGAATGTCATCAAGCTGGAGCAGAACTACCGCTCGCACGCCAATATCCTCGACGCCGCGAACGCGCTGATCAGCCGCAACCGCAACCGCCTCGGCAAGAACCTGTGGACTTCGGAGAGCGGCGGCGAGCTGTTGCGCGTGTATGAGGCGCCGACGGATGTGGAAGAGGCAGGTTTCATCGTCAGCGAGATACAGCAGTTGAGATCCGAGGGAGTCAATCTCAGGGAGATCGCGCTGCTGTACCGTTCCAACGCGCAGTCGCGGGTGCTGGAGCACGCGCTGGTCTCCGCCGGCTTGTCATATCGCGTGTATGGCGGTTTGCGCTTCTTCGAGCGGCAGGAGATCAAGCACGCGCTGGCCTATCTGCGCCTGATGGAAAACACCGATGACGACAATGCGCTGCTGCGCATCATCAATTTCCCGGCGCGCGGTATCGGTGCGCGCAGCATCGAGCAGTTGCAGGAGGCGGCGAAGATGCACAGCACCACGCTGTGGGATGCAGCACTTCAGAAGACAGAAGACAGAGGACAGAAGACAGAAAAAACAGGGAAGGGAGTGGGTGGGTTTGTTGCGCTGATTGGGGAAATGCAACGGAGTTGTGCAGGCTTGCCGCTTCCAGAAATCATCGACCATGTGCTGGAGCACAGCGGCCTGGTCGCGCATTATAAAAATGAAACCGGGACGAAGAAGCGCGAGGCCGAGGAGAGGCTGGAGAACCTGAACGAACTGGTCAACGCGGCGACACTGTTCGTGCACGAGAACGAAGACGACAGCCTGACCGCATTTCTCAGCCATGCATCGCTGGAAGCGGGCGAACATCAGGCGGGCGATCAGGACGATGCGCTGCATTTGATGACCGTACATTCAGCGAAGGGGCTGGAGTTTCATACCGTGTTCATCACCGGCCTCGAAGAAGGCTTGTTTCCGCACCAGAATAGCCAGCGTGAAGATGGCGGCCTGGATGAAGAACGCCGCCTGATGTATGTGGCGCTCACCCGCGCGCGGCGCAGACTTTACCTGAGCTTCGCGCAAAGCCGCATGTTGCACGGGCAGGTGAGTTATGGCATGGCATCGAGTTTTTTGCGCGAGCTGCCGGAAAATCTATTGCACTGGCTGACGCCGAGGGTGGTGGCGCGAAATCCAACCCCCCTCAGTCCCCCCTTGTCAGGGGGGAGGCCGATTCCCTCCCCTGATAAGGGGAGGGCTGGGGAGGGGTTTGCTTGGCGCATCGGCCAAGCGGTATTTCACAGCAAATTCGGCGAAGGAGTGATCGTCAATCTCGAAGGCAGCGGCGCTGATGCGCGCGTGCAGGTGAATTTCCGCAAGGCCGGGGTGAAGTGGCTGGCGCTGGAGTATGCCAAGCTGACGGCGATTTGAGCAAGTCCTGGCGGGAGCGGCCTCCTGGCCGCGACAGGCTTTCGCGGCCAGGAGGCCGCTCCCACGAATTAGAAATGCGTCTGATCGTCGCGGCCAAAAACACCGCCTTGCGATGGTGCGGAGCCGGCTTCCTTTTCAGCCGGGAAAATATCGCAATAGCAGGCATACAGCGAGGTGAACACGAGAGGCAGCAATACCAGCCAGCCGAGCATCATCGGAATGCTGGCGAGTATCGCCAGAAAGATGAATGTCATGCCATACACCAGCATCGGCCCGATGTTGTTGAAGAAGGCGCGCAGGCTGAGTTTCATCGCCAGCAGTGGCGTTACTTTATTGAAGAACACCAGCAGCGGTGCGAACTGCATGGCCATGACCAGCACGCTGAACAGCGTGATGCCGAGCAGCACTGCAAAACCCGCGCCGCTGACTGCCTGCATCAGTACTTCAGGGTCTGTATCCGGCTGACCGCTCATCAAAATGCTCACCAGTGCAGCGCCGCCGGCCAGCATCATCAAACCGAAAATCAGGAATTGACCGGCCAGCGCGATGCCGCCCAAAGTCACGAGTTGAGCTGTGTGCTGCTGAAAGCCGCTGAACAGATGCGCCAGTTCCAGGTCCTCGTCTTGCAGCAATGCCTTGCAGCCGGCCATCAGACCAACCAACACCACCGGCATCAGCAAGCTCACCAGCGGCTCGCCTACCACGGGCACGCTGGATAACGCCACCGCTGCGATCACGCAGATCAACAGCAGAACGATCCATAGCAGCGGGGCTTTCATGAACAGCGCATAGCCCTGCTTGATCCATTCCCATCCCCGGCCTGCCTTCAAGTGTTTCGGTTCCATGTTGTCTTCCTCCTTATAGCCAAACGGCTTGCTTTGCTGTGATGTGATTCCGCAGGATGCGCTCAAAGTGGCGCGGGTCGTGCGCGTTGATCAATTCACCGTCGCGCGGCAAATACATGTCGTACAGGCGCGATAGCCAGAAGCGCAGCGCGGCAAGGCGCAGCATCAGCGGCCATGCGTCTCGTTCGCTATCCAGCAGCGGTCGCACCGCATGATAGGCACACAGCAGAGCCCGTGTACGTTGCGCATCCAGCCTGCCGTTGGCATCCATGCACCAATCATTGGCGGTGATCGCGACATCATGCAGCAGCGCATCAGTACACGCGAAATAAAAATCGATCAAACCGCCGATGCGATCCTCCTCCAGCAATACATTGTCGCGGAACAAGTCGGCATGGATCACGCCTTGCGGCAAGGAGTCCGGGTATTGCCGGTCGTGCAGCGCGACTTCATTATCCAGCAATGCTGTCTGAACCGCATCCAGAAATGGCCGCACCTGCGGAGCCGTTGCCGCGCGCCATGCAGCACCGCACGGATTGGGCATGATCTGCGAGAAACTCTGGCCGGCGATGTGCATCTGCCCAAGCATCGCGCCTATCGCCGTACACTGCGCGTGGTTCGGTGCGCTGGTGGATTTGCCGCTCAGGCGGCTGACGATGCACGCGGGCTTGCCATTAAGCGTGCCCAGAAACTGATTGTGGCGATTCGCCATCGGATTGGGGCAGGGGATGCCGTGACGCGCCAGATGCGCCATCAGATTCAGATAGAACGGCAGTTCGCCGGCGGTGAGCTTCTCGAACAGCGTGAGCACGAAGCGGCCGTTGCTGGTGGTCACGAAATAGTTGGTGTTCTCGATGCCGGAGGCGATGCCCTGCAATTCCAGCAGCTGCCCCAGGGAATACTCAGCCAGCCATGCGGTGAGTTCCGCCTCGGAAACGGTGGTAAAAACTGCCATGGTTTAAAACTTGCGGATGACCCAGCGCGGCGGACGCAACCCGGAATCCAGGCTCTCCTGGCGCGAGAATTTGCCATCGCCCTGATCGTCCACCAGATAGTAAGGCGGACCGACTTTGGGAATGACTTTGATCATGTACAGTTTTCCGCCGACGCGATACTCCTCGACGACCGGCTCAGGCTGCTTGGTTATAGTCACCTGCGGTTCGTCATCAGGCTGTTCGGTATCCGGCCCGGCATCGAATACGGGTGGCGGAGGCAGCGGCTCGAGATTGGCGGGGACCGGTTTGGCAGCAAAGGCTGCCAATGAAAGAACGCTCAGCAGAACAAAGGATAGGAAGCGCATCGCGTCGGTCTCTGTGAATTGGAAGGATGCATTTTAGCCGATGCGAGCGGAGTCTGCGCGGGTTGGTGGTCTGCCCGGCTCAGCCGGTACTCCAGCCGCGCGGACGTTTCATACCGGCGATCTTGCAGGCCTGCTTCACATAACCGTAGGGAAACAGCTCGAACAATGCGTTGCGCGATTCGGGCCCCATGCGCTCTGCCAGATGTTTGATCACATGGCGTGCATCGGGGGCGATCTGATGGTCAGCATAATAGACGCGCATGAAACGGATCGCATCCCAGTGGTCATCCGTGAGGATGATGCTTTCCTGAGCGGCAAATTGCCTGGCTATATCCTCATTCCAGTCCTGGGGATCGACCAGGTAGCCTTCTTCGTCAGTGCCGGGTGATTGCGAGAACATTTGCATTATCCTTTCCGTTGGGAAGAGTCGTGCAGGACAGACACGGAATCACAAATAAAGCTGCTTCTCGCGTTCCGCTGCGGATGGCTCGAAGCCGCGCGTTTCGTAGTGCTTGAAAATCGCGCTGACCACAGCCTGGGGTTCGTCGATGATCTTGATCAGATCCATGTCCTCAGGGCTGATGACTTTTTCATCCAGCAATGAGGTGCGGAACCACTCGATCATGCCGCTCCAGAATTTGCTGCCCACCAGAATGATCGGTATGCGGCGGGTCTTGCCGGTCTGCACCAGCGTCAGGGCTTCCATCAGTTCGTCCAGCGTGCCGAAGCCGCCGGGCATCACCACATAGGCGCTGGCGAATTTCACGAACATCACTTTGCGGGCGAAGAAATGCTGGAAGGTCTGACTGATGTTCTGGTACTGGTTGCTGGACTGCTCGTGCGGCAATTGTATGTTCAATCCGACGCTGGCGGATTTGCCGTAGAACGCACCCTTGTTGGCAGCCTCCATGATGCCGGGGCCGCCGCCGGAGATGACTGAAAATCCGGCATCCGAAAGCAGGCGCGCGATCTCCTCGGTGAGTTTGAAGTAAGGCTGATCGGGCCTGGTGCGCGCGCTGCCGAATATGCTCACGGCGGGGTGTATCTGGTTAAGCCGTTCGGTGGCAGAAACAAACTCTGACATAATGCCGAACACGCGCCAGGCCTCTTTGGAATTCCAGGCTTCGGGTATGACAGGGACAGGTAGTTTGGACTGGATGCTCATGCAATTTCCTTTGACAAAAGAATGAAAACGAATGAAATGAGTTTCGCTAAAACATTACTGTTGGTAGACGGCTCGTCGTTCCTGTACCGCGCGTTCCATGCCATGCCGGACCTTCGCAACCGCCACGGTGATCCTACCGGTGCGATCTACGGCGTGCTCAACATGTTGCGCAAGCTGCGCCATGATTACCCGGCGGATTATAGCCTGTGCGTATTCGACGCAAAAGGTAAAACATTCCGGGACGACTGGTATCCCGAATACAAGGCGCATCGCCCCGCCATGCCGGCCGATCTGGTGCAGCAGATAGAGCCGCTGCATCAGGCCATCGCCGCATCCGGCTGGAACCTCTTGATGCTGGATGGAGTGGAAGCGGACGATGTGATCGGCACACTGGTGCAACAAGCCGCGCATGACGGCGCGCACAGCATCGTCGCGACCGGCGACAAGGATCTGGCGCAACTGGTTAACGCGCATGTCACGCTGGTCAACACCATGAGCAACGAGACACTGGATGTGCCGGGCGTGAACGCCAAGTTCGGCGTGCCGCCGGAGCGCATCGTGGACTATCTGACGCTGACCGGCGACGCGGTGGATAATGTGCCGGGCGTGGAGAAGGTCGGCCCGAAGACAGCGGTGAAATGGCTCACCCAGTACGGCACGCTGGACAACGTGATGCAGCACGCCGGCGAGATCGGCGGCGTGGTCGGCGAGAATCTGCGCAAGGCGCTGGACTGGCTGCCGCAAGCGCGCCGATTGCTCACGGTGAAATGCGATGTGGAACTGCCGCAGCCATATAGCGAACTGGCCCCGTCCCCGCCGGATACGGAACAACTGCGCAGCCTGTATGAGCGCTTCGAGTTCAAGACCTGGCTGCGCGAGTTATCACTCCCCTCTGGTGGAACAACTAGCCATTCGACTAGGCCATCAAAAAACGATGGCCAAGTCGCTGGTTATCCCGCAGGCGGGGAGAGCGCAGCGAGGGGGGCGAAGCCGGGTGGGGGTGAGGGTCGTGAACCGGACGCACCGGAATCGCTCGGTGACCCGCCCGCCCGCACCGACAATGCCCACTACGAAACGATATTGACCGAGGCACAGCTCGATGCCTGGCTGGAAAAAATCCTCGCTGCCGAACTGGTCTGTGTGGATACCGAAACCACCGGACTGGATATGATGAATGCACAACTAGTCGGTATCTCGTTCGCCATACAGCCTCACCATGCCGTCTACCTGCCGCTGGCGCACATCTATCCCGGCGCGCCGGATCAGCTCGAACGCGCGCATGTCTTGCACAAGCTCAAGCACTGGCTGGAGAGCGAACAGCACCACAAGCTCGGCCAGAATCTCAAATACGACATGCACATCTTCGCCAATCACGGCATCGCGCTGGCGGGGATCCACGACGACACGCTGCTGCAATCCTACGTGCTGGAAAGCCACAAGCCGCACGACATGGACAACCTCGCGTTGCGCCATCTCAATGTGAAGACCATCAGCTATGCCGAGGTGGCCGGCAAAGGGGCGAAACAGATCTGCTTCGACCAGGTAGACCTCGACATCGCCACCCGCTATGCCGCCGAAGATGCCGACATCACGCTGCAACTGCATCAATATCTGTACCCGCAAATCGCGGCTCAGTCAGGTTTGCAGCATGTATACCGTGACATCGAAATGCCGAGTATGCATGTGCTCTACACGATGGAACGCAACGGCGTGCTGCTGGACAGCGCGCTGCTGCAAATTCAGAGCCGGGAGCTGGGCGAAAAGTTGATCGCGCTGGAAGCCAGGGCGCACGAGGCCGCCGGCCAACCATTCAACCTGAATTCACCCAAGCAGATACAGGAGATCCTGTTCGACAAACTGGGATTGCCGGTGGTGAAAAAGACCCCGGGCGGCACGCCCTCCACCGATGAAGAGGTGTTGCAGGAACTGGCGCTTGATTATCCGCTGCCGAAAATCCTGCTGGATTATCGCGGCATGGCCAAACTCAAGTCCACCTACACCGACAAGTTGCCGCAGGTGGTGGACAGAAAAACCGGGCGCGTGCATACCAGCTATTCGCAAGCCGTTGCCATTACCGGGCGGCTGGCTTCAAGCGATCCCAACCTGCAAAACATCCCGGTGCGCACCGCCGAAGGACGCCGCATCCGCGAAGCCTTCATTGCGCCGCACGGCAGCCGTATCGTGTCCGCCGATTATTCGCAGATCGAGCTGCGCATCATGGCGCACCTGTCCGGCGATGCCGGGCTGCTGACCGCGTTCGCCGGCAACCAGGACATCCACCGCGCCACTGCCGCGGAGATATTCATGGTCGCGCCCGCCGAAGTCAGCAATGAGCAGCGCCGTTATGCCAAGGTGATCAACTTCGGCCTGATCTACGGCATGTCCGCGTTCGGTCTGGCCAAACAGCTCGGCATCGAGCGCAGCGCCGCACAGGCCTATATCGACCGCTACTTCGCGCGTTATCCCGGCGTCGCTGACTACATGCAACGCACCCGCGAACAGGCCAAACAACAGGGATATGTCGAGACCGTGTTCAGCCGCCGTTTGTGGCTGCCGGAGATCAACAGCAGCAACGGCATGCGCCGCCAGGGCGCAGAACGCGCCGCGATCAACGCGCCGATGCAGGGCACGGCAGCCGACCTGATCAAGCTGGCGATGATCGCGGTGCAGCACTGGCTGGAAAGCGAAAAGCTGCACAGCCGCTTGATCATGCAGGTGCATGACGAACTGGTGCTGGAAGTGCCGGAGGCTGAACTGCATCTGGTCAAGGACATGCTGCCCAGGCTGATGTGCGGGGTCGCCGAGCTGCAAGTGCCGCTGCTGGTGGAATTAGGCGAGGGGAAGAATTGGGACGAGGCACATTAGTCTCTTACAAACCAAATGATATCAAAACCTGACAAGACTCCCATGAGTGTCAGGCAAAAACAATATGTTGCAAGATATGCTCTTTAAGCAAAACATAGAAACTTGTCATTCCGAACGCAGAGAGGAATCTTGATTTCCTTGACCATGGCAAAAACACCAAGATTTCTCCCTTCGGTCGAAATGACAATCCTTTTTGGTTCCGGCTTGTCCGGCTTAGGTTTTGTAGGATGGGTGGAGCAAAGCGATACCCATCATTTACTCAACATTGGCGATGGGTATCGCTTTGCTCCACCCATCCTACGCGGGCTGCGTCGAAGGGGCTTGAAGGCATACGCGAAACCGCCAAGCGAGATATTTGCAAAGCAATATATTCCGCGTCCGTTGCGGGTGCATCCTTATCCGCCGGAGCGTTTTGCGTTATGACCCGAGGCAAGAGCCTTGTGCGGTAATTCCGCTCGCAGGGATCTGTGCGGGGGGTATTGGGTAACCAGCATCCCTACCGCGACCATTAGATATTCAATTTGGTTCAGCAATGATGAAACCTTGTAGCCCGTATGCAGCGCAGTGGAATACGGGGAAATTGTGTGGTTCACTAAGCATCCCGGATTCCACTTCGTTTCATCCGGGCTACGCTTGATAATGGATTATTTGGGTTCAACATAACCTGAAGGTTAGTTTGCGCCGCAACATACCGGTGTGCTGCGTGTTGCCTTGTCATTCGCTACGCGGCTCCTTGCGCTTCATCCCGCAAACATGAATTTCCAGAAGTTCCCTAAAGTTTATTCTGCGGGGTTTATGTGACTTTTAGCACAGACGGCCACGCCAAAATTCTTTATCTTGCACACTCCTGTAACTCAAACTCTCTATAACCAAACCAAATGATTAAAATGAAATCGAACAAGCTCGCACAAATTGCCTTGCTGCTCTGGGTCGTCACGATAGGCGTGTTCGCCTGGTTCTTCATACGCGGCAACACCGTTGCGGGAACCGATGGCAGGACTGCGGTCGTGTTGCTGCCAGGCGAACGCGATCTGGTGTTGACTGAAATGCGCGGTCTGCTGGCGGCGACGCAACAGATATTGGAAGGCGCGAATCAGGGCGACAGGCAGCGCATCATCACGGCTGCCCGCGCGGCAGGCATGGCTGGCGCGGCAGACGTCAATCCGTCACTGATGGCCAAGCTGCCGATCGAGTTCAAGCAACTGGGCATGAGCGTGCACCATGAAATGGATGACATCGCCAAAGCCGCAGAGGGCGGGAAATCGCCGGCGGAGATCTTGCAGATGACATCGAACACCCTGACGAAATGTGTCGCTTGCCATGCAGCATGGCAGATCAAGGCGGGGGGTTATTCCGTTTCTAATTAAAAAGTATAGTAATCCGTAGGGCGGGCTTTGCCCGACAACCTTATTCCATTTTCAGTTTAAAAGTGGCGCTTTGGTGGGAGCGGCCTCCTGGCCGCGATCAAGCTTATCGCGGCCGGGAGGCCGCTCCCACAGAAGAAATTCATGCTGTTTCAAATTAGAAATGGAATTATCCGGCGGGCAGAGCCCGCCCTACAAAAAAGCTATGCTTTGCTCTTCGCGGTTTTCTTCGCAGCAACCTTCTTCGTGGCTGGCTTCGTTACCTTTACGGCTGCGACTTTCCTGGCGGCAGGTTTGGCTACTTTCGTTGCAGTCTTCGCCTTGGCGGTCACGGTCTTAGCCGTTTTGGTTTTTGTTTCCTTGGCTTTTGCGGTCCTGGCCGCAGGTTTTTTGCCGCCGGATTTCTTGCTGACAGGCCCCTTCGCCGCCTTGGCTGCGATCAATTCCAGCGCTTCTTCCAGCGTGATCGCATCCGGTGAAACGCCCTTGGGTAACGTGGCGTTGACCTTGCCGTGGCGGACGTAAGGGCCGTAGCGGCCGCTGCAAATCTCCACGCTGGCCTTGTCGTCGGGATGATCGCCCAGCACGCGCAATACCGTGTTACCTTCGCGGGCCTGTGCCAGCAGTTCCACCGCCCGATCCAGGCCGATGTCGAAGATGCTGTCGCTGCGCGGGATGGATTTGAATTTTCCGTCGTGGCCGATGTAGGGGCCGAAGCGTCCGATGTTGACGATGACCTTTTTGCCGGATACCGGGTGTGAGCCGAGTTCACGCGGCAGTGACAGCAACTTGAGCGCGCCGGCCAGATCGGCCTGTTCGAGCGGCATCTCTTTCGGCCAGGAAACACGCTTCGGCTTGACCTTGTCTTCTTTAACGGCTTCACCCAATTGCACGTAGTGGCCATACGGGCCGCGCAGCAACAGCACGGCTTGCCGGGTGTCCGGATGCACGCCCAGTTCCACTCTGGCCGATGCATCGTCCTGCGATTCGCCGCTGAGGCTGCGCTTGTATTTGCACTCGGGATAGTTGGTGCAACTGATGAAGCTGCCGTAGCGGCTGAGTTTTTTGGCGAGAGGCTTGCCGCATTCCGGACAAGCCTCGTCTATCAACTCTAACGGACGGTCAATGCCGGCTTTTTCCTTGATCAGTTTGGAAAAGTCTTTCCAGAATTCGCCCATTACGCCGATCCAGTCGCGCTTGCCTTCGGAAACTTCGTCCAGTTCGTCTTCGAGGTGGGCGGTGAAACCGTAATCCACATAGCGGGTGAAATGCTCGGTGAGGAAACGCGTGACGACGCGGCCGACATCGGTGGGCATGAAGCGCTTCTTGTCCAGTACGGCATATTCGCGGGCCTGCAACGTGGATATGATGGTGGCGTAAGTGGACGGCCGGCCGATGCCATGTTCTTCCAAAGACTTGACCAGGCTGGCTTCGGAGTAGCGCGGCGGTGGCTGGGTGAAGTGCTGTTCGCCATAGAGTTTGTCGATGGGCAACACATCGCCTTCGGCCAGCGGCGGCAGTTTTCCGCCTTCCTCTTCGGTCGCGTCGTCCACATCTTCCATGTATACGCCGATGAAGCCGGGGAATACCAGCACCTGGCCGTTGGCGCGGAACAGCGTGTTGTCTCCGCCCAGGCGGATATCCACGCTGACGGTGTCGAAACGCGCCGGCGACATCTGGCACGCCAGCGTGCGTTTCCAGATCATCTCGTAGAGCCGTGCCTGGTCGGCGGTCAAATGACTGCGGATGCTGTCCGGCGTGCGTGCTATCGAGGTCGGGCGTATCGCTTCGTGCGATTCCTGCGCGTTCTTGGTTTTGCTCTTGTAGGCCGGCTGGGTAGTCGGCAGGTATTCCGGCGAAAAATTATTTTTGATGTAGTCGCGGATCTCCTGCACCGCTTCTTTCGCCAGCGACACCGAGTCGGTACGCATGTAGGAGATCAAACCGACTGTCTGCCCGCCGATGTCCACGCCCTCATACAGCGATTGCGCGGTGCGCATCGTGCGGTCGGCGGTCATGCCCAGCTTGCGCACCGCTTCCTGCTGCAACGTGGACGTGGTGAACGGCGCGGCGGCATAACGCTGTTTGGCTTTCTTCTCGACGCGCACCACCTTGGGCGGCAGCTTGGCATCGCCGAGCTTGGCATGGATCGCGTCGTATTCTGCCTGGCTGCCTATGCTGAGCTGTTCCAGTTTCTTGCCCTGATACTGGAACAGCTTGGCGGTGAACGGCTGGTGATCCTTGTGGCTGTCCAGATGCACGCTCCAGTATTCCTGGCTCTTGAACGCCTCGATCTCCAGTTCGCGTTCGACGATCATGCGCAGCGCGGGACTTTGCACGCGCCCCGCCGACAAACCGGGGCGTATCTTGCGCCACAGCAGCGGAGACAGATTGAAGCCGACCAGGTAATCCAGCGCCCGGCGTGCCTGTTGCGCGTTCACCAGGGGAATGGATATCTCGCGCGGATGAGCGACCGCTTCGCGTACCGCCGACTGGGTGATCTCATAGAACACCACGCGCTGCATATTCTTGTTCTTCATGCCGCGCTTAGCCTTGAGCAATTCGGAGATATGCCAGGCGATCGCTTCCCCTTCGCGGTCCGGATCGGGGGCCAGATAGATGTGCTCGGCAGCAGCGGCAGCCTTGGCGATCGCGTCCATGTGCTTGCTGTTGCGCGCGATGGTCTCGTATTTCATCGCAAAATCGTTTTCGGTATCGACCGCCCCGGTCTTGGGGATCAGGTCGCGCACGTGTCCATACGAGGCGAGTATCTCGAAATCCTTGCCCAGATATTTTTGCAGCGTTTTGGCCTTGGCCGGAGATTCGACGATCAGGAGATTGGTTGCCATGCGTGCGGTTCAGTGTAGTAGTGCGGAATGAAGCGGGGTAAGCAATTCTTCGATCAGCAGCGGATCAAGATCCTGATGGCGGTTCCACAATACCATCAGCATGATCAATTTGAGTTTGTCCAGCGCGAGGTTCTCATGCTGCAGCGCGACCGCGCGGTCCATGATCATCTCGCGCTCGACGGCCGAGATCAAATGTTGCTGTTCGGCGAACACCAGGAATTGACGTGCTTCATAGCTGATGCGTTGCTGCTCCAGCTCTGCAAAATGCCGCTGTCCGGCGTGCTCAAGTCTGGCGGGGTAGCAGTCCGGATCTTGCTGTTGCAGCGCGGACAGCCAGGTCAGCGCCTCGCTGATGTCGTCGTCCTCGAAACCGGCGGCGGAAAGCTTGCGCTCCAGCTTGTCAGGTTCCGGATAGCTGCCCGCGTCGAGGTAACTTTCAAACAAGTACATCAATATTTCGAACATGATTTGCGTGGTTTTATTGAATTCGTTGATACAGTCCGCCGGGCAGCGTGCTGATGCGCCCTTCCAGTTCGAGCGTCAACAGCATGGCGGATAGCTCGGCTATCGTCAAGCCGCAACGCGCACTGAGCGTGTCAACATCCACCGGATCGAAGCCGAGATGATCAAGCAGCGCGAAGCACGTATCTTGAATGTCCGCGCCCTGCGCAGCCGGGTTGCGCGCGGGTGCGGCCAGCAGACCGCTTATCTCCTCCAGAATGTCCTGCGCAGTCTCGACCAGTTTCGCGCCTTGCTTGAGCAGCGCGTGACAACCCTTGCTCTGCGGCGCGTGTATCGAGCCGGGGATCGCGAACACGTCCCTGCCCTGCTCCAGCGCCAGCCGCGCGGTGATCAGCGAGCCGCTTTGCAGCGAGGCTTCCACCACCAGGCAGCCGGCACTCATGCCGCTGATGAGTCGATTGCGGCGCGGGAAGTTGGCGGCCAGCGGCGGGGTGCCGGGCGGGAATTCCGAGACCAGTGCGCCCTGCTGCGCGAGCGCGTGGGCCAGATCGCGATTCGCAGCGGGATAGACCTTGTCCAGTCCGGTGCCGACTATCGCGACGCTGCTGCCCTTCCCGCGCAATGCCCCGCGGTGAGCGGCGGCATCGATGCCGTGCGCCATGCCGCTGATGATGCATAGCCCGGCATCGCTCAACGACCTGGCAAACGCCTCGGCGTTGTTGATTCCTTGTGGCGTGGCGTTGCGACTGCCAACGATCGCCAGCGCGGATCGATTGAGCAAGTCCAGCCGCCCTTTCACATACAGCAATAGCGGCGGGTCGGGGATATTCAACAGCGCCTGCGGGTAGTCGCTGTCGGCGAGGGTGACGACATGGTTGTTGCTGTCCCCCAGCCAGGCCAGGGCAGGCGCAATGGCATCGTCAGCAATGCCTTTGCTGATTTCGGCAGCGACATCTGCTTTGACGACGGATCTGAGTGAACTGACGGAGGCGGTGAAGACCGCATCGGGTGAGCCGAATTCCTTTAACAGGCGGCGCGCGCTTTCGCCACCCAGGCCGCGCGTCAGGCTGAGCGCCAGCCAAGCTTTGAGCGAGACATCAACAACCATGTTTAACAGGGTGTTGAAAAACGTCGCGAGCGAAGGCAGAACGCGACGCGAAAGGACGAAGAAGCGGAGTTTACATTTGAGTAAATGAGCATTCTGAGTCCTTGAGCAACAAAGTTCTGGCGAGCGCAGTAGTTTTGCAACACCCTGTTAGGGAGTTTGTGCGCGATCGAGCAGTTGCACCGGCATTTTGGTCTGCATCACCAGCGCATAGGACACCTTGTCGAACACGCGGAACACGAACACCAAACCATAGCGTTCATCCGGCAATGTGTAACTGTCGCCTTCGCTTTTCACTTCCTCACCCTTGTGATACAGGGCCAGCACATGACCGATTTCCACGCCGTCGCGCGTGCCCTTGTTCAACGTGATGGCAGTATTCTGCCCCGCCTGGGATACCCCGCCATAAACAGAGATCACGCGCGCGGAAATGTTGCTTTCCGGTGCGCGTGGCAGGTAGGTGGTGGCGGTATCGGCGGAGGGCGCTACCAGGCGATCCCCTCTGTGAGTTTCCTGGATTGAATGCGTGATCGAGACGGTGCTGATTTCAGCAAAATTCATCACTTCGGCGTCACCCAGATAGACAACCTCGATACCCAGTATCTCGCCGCTGTCCGGATCGATGAATTTTTTGCCCGGGCGATAGATCTGCCACTGGCCGCCCAGGCCGGAAGTCAGTCCCTTGGCAAAACAGATGTCGCCTGCGCCGAGGATCACGCGCCCTTCGCGGGCACCGATCAACACAGGTGCATCATTCAGTATGCCCTCTTCGATGACCAGCGGCCTGCTCAGGAACGGGGCGATGGCAGATGCGGGAATGCTCGGGATGGCATCGTGAATACTCATGTCCTCGCGGACTTTCGGAGAGAGTCTGACGATGCCGCTCGCATCGCCGATACCACGCGCATCCCGTGCACCGGCCGTACCCATTTGACCGATACGCAATGTGCCGCTGCTGCGGTCGAGAAAGACCACGTCGCCCGGGTATATCCAGTGCGGGTCTTTGATGGTGTCCTTGTTCATGCCCCAGATATAGGGCCATTTCCACGGGTCTGCGAAGAATTTGCCGGAAATATCCCACAGCGTGTCGCCCTTGACGACGACGTGCCGATTGGGAGCGTCCGGGCGGATTTGAAGCTGATCGGCACAAGCCAGGGCAGGCAACAAAAGGCAAATCAGCGATATAATCTTGCGCATTGGAAACTCCGGCACAGCCAATATTATTTTATTCGAGGGCACGCAAAATTGTTGCGCTGCGTCAAATTCTGCATCTAGTCATATAAATTAGCAAGCATTTATGGGTGACCCGTGGCAATCCTGAAAATATTGCAGTATCCCGACGAGCGCCTGCACAAAGTTGCCAGGCCGGTGGCGCATGTCAATGAAGCCACCCGCAAACTGGTGCGCGACATGGCCGAGACCATGTATGCCGCTCCGGGGGTGGGCCTTGCGGCGACCCAGGTGGATGTGCACGAGCGGATCATCGTGCTGGACGTTTCCGAGACACACGATCGTTTGCATGTGTTCATCAATCCCGAAATCATCGCCAGCAGCGGCGAACAGGAATGCGAGGAAGGTTGTTTGTCGGTACCGGGGATTTATGAAAAGGTGCGGCGCGCCGCGAATGTCTCGGTACGCGCCCTTGACGAGAAGGGCGAAACATTCACGCTGGAGGCCGAAGGCTTGCTGGCGGTCTGCATCCAGCACGAGATGGATCACCTGGTCGGCAAGGTATTCGTCGAATATCTGTCGCAGCTCAAGCAAACCCGGATTCGTGCAAAACTCAAAAAACACCTGCGCGAAACCATGTAATTGATGTTACGCACGCACATCACTGCAGAAGATACTGTCTACGAAAAACATGAAAGAAGAACGCAGGGACACGGCGCGCCGTGCACGGGCTTCGTTTGTTTTCACAATTATGTCGGGTGGTATTTTGCGAGTTATCGCCCTCTGGGTGATAACCCTGCGAGACCCGTTTCGTGTTTTTTGTGGACAGTATGTAATTCTATTGAGCTTTACATTATTCATGACTGTTAAGTGATTTACCGTAGGGCGGGCTTTGCCCGCCGCGTCGGGCGTAGCCCGACCTACGAGATGCGGAGACTCTGTCTTCAAATATGTAATCCTCAATAAATAAACCATGAAAATCATCTTTGCCGGTACGCCGCAGTTCGCGGCCAGCGCATTGGCTGCGCTGCACAAGGAACATCAGGTCGTCGCGGTGCTGACCCAGCCGGATCGTCCTGCCGGACGGGGCATGCAGCTTGCCGTCAGCGCGGTGAAGCAGCTCACGCTGCAAAGCGGGCTGCCGGTGTTGCAGCCCGCCACTTTGAAGACCGCAGAGGTGCAGCGGGAGATCGCCGCACTGGGCGCCGATGTGATGGTGGTGGCCGCTTACGGTTTGATCCTGCCGAAAGCGGTGCTGCAACTGCCGCGTTACGGCTGTCTGAACATCCATGCTTCGCTGCTGCCGCGCTGGCGCGGTGCGGCTCCGATCCAGCGGGCCATTCAAGCCGGGGATGCCGAGACCGGCATCACCATCATGCAGATGGATGAGGGGCTGGATACCGGCGACATGCTGTTGCAGCACAGTTGTCCGATAGCAGAAAAAGACACCGCGCAGACCCTGCATGACAAATTGGCTGAACTCGGGGCGGTCAGCATCCTGGAGGCGTTGCGTCTGCTGCAGGAACATCGTTTGATGCCGGTCAGGCAAGACGATAATGCGGCCTGCTACGCCGCCAAGTTGCTCAAGAGCGAAGCGCGGATAGACTGGCGCCAGGATGCGCGGCAAATCGAACGTGCGGTGCGCGCCTTCAACCCCTTTCCGGTATGCCATGCCAATTTCAACGGTGCGGCGATAAAGATCTGGCAGGCCGGATTATATAAGGACAAACACGGCAAACCGGGTGCAGTGATCGCCATTGACCAGCGCGGCATCGTGGTGGCGTGCGGCTCGGATGCGTTGCGGCTGGAGGTGTTGCAGCGACCGGGCGGCAAGGCACAACCTGCGGCGCAATTCCTGCAGGCCGCGCCGATCAATGTCGGCGATGTTTTCGATGCAAGTTGAGACGCAGCACATACAGCTAGCCGCCAGCCAGATCGTTCAGCAAGTGCTGGCGAACGGGCGCAATCTCAACCAGGTGCTGGATGAATCGCTGCGCAGCAAAGCCGCCTGGATGCCGGCGCAACGCGCCGCCCTGCAGGATATGAGTTATGGCACGCTGCGTTTCTTCGGGCAGTTGCAGGCGGTGCTGGACATGTTGTTGCACAAGCCTTTGCCGGACGAGCGGGTGCGCTTCCTGTTGCTGGTCGCGTTGTATCAGTTGCAGTACGGCAAGTCGGCGCAGCATGCGGTGGTCGATCATGCGGTGCGCGCCGCACATGCCTTGAGTCCGCGCGTGAGCGGTCTGGCGAACGCGATACTGCGCAATTTTTTGCGCAACCAGGCCATATTGCTGGAGCAGGCCGCACAACAGCCGGAAGGGAAATACAGCTATCCGCAGTGGTGGATAGATGAGTTGCATGCGCAGTACGGCGAAAGATGCACAGAGATACTCATAGCCGGAAACCGGCATCCGCCGATGACGTTGCGCGTCAATCAGCGGCGCGGCTCGACGCTGGATTATCTGGCATTGCTGGCGCAGCAGGAGTTGTCTGCGCGAGCCGTCGAGCCGGATGCCCTGCAACTGGACAAGCCGGTGCCGGTGGACAAATTGCCGGGATTCCATGCCGGGATGGTCTCGGTGCAGGATGCCGGTGCGCAATATGCGGCACGCCTGCTGGATGTTCACGACGGGATGCGCGTGCTGGATGCCTGCGCCGCGCCGGGCGGCAAGACGGCGCACATCCTGGAACTGGCAGCGGTAGAACTGCTGGCGCTGGACAAGGACGAGAAACGTTTGCAGCGCGTTGCGGAAAATTTGCAGCGTCTGAATCTGACCGCGCAACTTGTGGCCGGGGATGCCGCCGAACCGGATGCGTGGTGGGATGGCAAAGCCTTCCAGCGTATTCTTGCCGATGTGCCCTGTTCCGCTTCCGGCGTGGTGCGCCGGCATCCCGACATCAAGTGGCTGCGGCGCCGCGCGGATATAGCCGGATTCGCCGCGCAACAGTTTGGTATCCTGCGCGCCTTGTGGCGGCTGCTGGAACAAGATGGTAAATTGCTCTATGCCACCTGTTCGGTGTTTCAACAGGAGAACGAACAGGTCATCACGGCGTTTCTGGCGCAGCAGCCGGAGGCGCGCCGGTTGCCGGTGGCCTTGCCTGAACAGAACGAAGGACAATTGTTGCCCAATGACCAGCACGACGGATTCTTTTATGCATTGCTGCAGAAACAGAGGACAGATGACAGATGACAGAAAAAAAGGGGAAGGTAAGGCAAGGAGTTTTGTGCTTGCCTGCCTTCTGTCCTCTGCCCTCTGTCTTCTGTCTTCTGCAAAAGCTGAGGGTATTTCAGTCAACAAGGCGGAAGTGCGGCTGGGCGAGGACGGCTATCATCTTTCGGCCAGCTATGACATCAGCCTGACTCAGGTGATGCAGCAGGCATTGTCGCGCGGCATACCGTTGTATTTTGTCGGCGAATTCTCACTCACAAGGCCGCGCTGGTACTGGCTGGATGAAGAAGTTTTTCTGGGTGAGCAGACCGTCAAGCTTTCCTACAACGTGTTGACGCGCCAATACCGCATCTCCCGCGGCGCGCTATTCCAGAACTTCACCAGCCTTGAAGATGCGTTGCACATACTGGCCAGGCAAAACTCCACAGCCATTCCCGCAGAGTTATTGAAGAAGGAAGAAGGCTATATCGCGGAGTGGACGGAGTGGATAAAGAGGGAAGGCAACTATATTGCGGCGGTGCGCCTGCGGCTGGACAATGCGCAACTGCCCAAGCTGTTGCAGGTGAACGCGTTGTCCGGCAGCGATTGGACGCTCAATTCCGATTGGCACCGCTGGGAGATCAGCCCCGCGGAAATGGCTGTGAGCGGCACAGCCGGGGCGGAGTGATGAAGCGGTGAAAAACCTGATCCTGCTCAGCGTGGTGCTCGCCGTGGCATTGCTGGCCTTGTTGTCCGGCAGCAGCGCCAACACCGAGGTCTTTTCCATCAACTATTATTCCCTGCTCGGGTTGACCGGCCTGCTGGCGCTGAGTTTGATGGGCCTGGTCGGCTACCAGTTGTGGCGCCTGCGCGATAAACTGAAGAACAAGGTGTTCGGCGCCAGGCTGACTTTGCGCCTGGTGATATTTTTCACGCTGATCGGGGTGCTGCCGGGCATTTTGATCTATGCGGTGTCGGTGCAATTTCTGGACAAGAGCATTGAATCGTGGTTTGACGTGCGCGTCGAAAAAGCCCTGGAGGGCGGTCTCAACCTGGGCAGAAGCGGTCTCGATAACAGTCTGAACGAGCTGACCAAAAAGGCCAAATTCACCGCCTTGTTGCTGGCCGAAAAACATCCGGGGCGATATCAGCAGGCACTGGACCAGCTGGTCGATGAGAAAGTGGCGCAGGAAGCGGCATTGTTCACTACCAAGGGTGACTTGGTCGCGTTCTCCTCGGGCGGCAACGCGCGATTGTCCGATCTGCCGGATGGCGACTTGCTGAGGCTGACGCTGGACAAAGGCGAGTATGCGGTGATCGACACCCTGCCGGACAAAGGGTTGACACTGCGCACGCTGGTGGCGGTGAATTCCAATGCGCGGGCCGGCGGACGATATGTGCTGCAATTTACCCAGCCGGTGCCGAAACAGATCGAGGAGGATGCCGAGACCGTGCAGACGGTATATCGCGACTATCAGGAACTGACGTTCTCGCGGCTCGGGCTGAAACGGCTGTATGCGATCACACTGACGCTGTCAATGTTGGTAGTGGTGTTGACGGCGTTATCGGCGGCCTTTTTTCTCAGTGAAAGATTCGGCTCGTCGCTAGAGGCGCTGGCGGAGGGAACGCGAGCAGTGGCACAAGGTGACTTCACCGGACAATATCCGATACGCGGCAGCGATGAATTGGGTGCGTTGACCGGCTTGTTCAACCAGATGATACGCCAGTTGTCGGATGCCAAGGCCGCCAGCGAATTGCAGCAGCGCCAGGTGGTGCGCGCCAAGGGATATCTGGAAAGCGTATTGACCCACCTTTCCTCGGGTGTGCTGGGTCTCGATGACGATCTGCGTTTGCGCTCGGTGAATACCAGTGCGGTGCAGATTCTGGGTGCGCCGCTGCACGAAATGCAGCGCATGGATATGGCGCAGATTGCCGAAAGATTCACGCTGCTCAATTCGTTCTGCCGCACGATCAACGAAGCATTCACTGAAACCCCCAATGGCGAATGGCAACGGCAGATAGAGCGGCTGAGCAAGAATGGCAATCAAATCCTGCTGATGCGGGGCACGCGTCTGCCGCCGGGCTCGGGGGCGGGTTATGTGGTGGTGTTCGACGATATCAGCCATCTGTTGCAGGCGGAACGTCAGGCGGCCTGGGGCGAAGTGGCGCGCCGCCTGGCGCATGAGATCAAAAATCCGCTGACCCCGATCCAGCTTTCGGCGGAGCGTTTGCAGCACAAGCTCAGCAACAAACTCGATGAAGGCGGCGCAAAGCTGTTGCGGCATGCCACGCAAACCATCGTAAGCCAGGTCGCCGCGATGAAAAACATGGTGAATGACTTTGCCAATTATGCGCGCGGTCCGGCGTTGAAATTGTCGCATCTGGATGTGCACAAACTGATCAAGGAAGTGCTGGGGCTGTATGAGGCGAATATCACCCCGATCGTGCTGAGTCTGGAGGCAGTAAAGTGTGAAGTCAACGGAGATGCAACCCGCCTGCGGCAGGTCATCCACAACCTGCTGCAGAATGCGCAGGACGCGTTGCAGGGTATCCGGCAGCCGCAAATAACGCTGCATACTGAAACGCAGGATGGAGAGATTCTTCTGTATGTCGAGGATAACGGCGCGGGATTTTCCGAGAGTGTGCTGTCCAGCGCTTTCGAGCCGTACATGACGACCAAGACCAAGGGCACCGGGCTGGGATTGGCCATCGTGAAAAAAATCGTGGAAGAACATGGCGGGCATATCGCCATTGAAAATAAACCGGCTGGCGGAGCGCGCGTCAGTATCGTTCTGCCGCTGGCAGAGGAGGTGTGATGAGCAACAGACAGATTTTGGTGGTGGATGACGAGATCGGTATCCGCGAATTATTGTCGGAGATCCTGTTCGACGAAGGCTATCAGGTGCATCTGGCCGAAAACGCCATGCAGGCCCGCGCTTACCGGAACGAGCATGAACCGGACCTGGTGCTGCTTGACATCTGGATGCCGGATACAGATGGCGTGGCCTTGCTCAGGGAGTGGGTCGAACAGGATCTGCTGACCATGCCGGTCGTGATGATGTCGGGTCACGGCACGATAGAGACGGCGGTCGAGGCGACACGCATCGGCGCAGTGGATTTTCTGGAAAAACCCATTGCCTTGCAAAAGCTGCTCGACACGGTGGCCAAGGCTATCAAGGAAGGTACTCCCAAACCGCATATGCTGCTCGCCGAAGCGCAAAGTCCTCAGCCGGATTTGAACGTCGAAGGTCAGATGCAGCAAATTTCCCTGCCGCTCGATTTGCCATTGCGCGCGGCGCGTGAACATTTCGACGCGCTTTATTTCGATTACCACTTGCGCAAAGAAGTGGGTAATGTCACGCGGGTGGCCGAGAAGGTCGGGCTTGAGCGTACCCATCTGTACCGGAAACTGAAGCAACTGGGCGTTAAATATCCCAGAAAGGGCGGAGAAGACGATTAAAGATCCAGATTCCATCCCGTACGGGCGATTCATGAATCGCCCCTACTGCGTTGCGGCATAGGGGTAAACAGACAAGCCGCGCAGCGGATCGGATCGGCATCCTCTTGTGGGGCATTTGGGCGAACTCTAAATTTTTAGAGGCTGCCAATGATATATCGGCAGGGTAAATTTGTTCTTGCAGATTTGTTCAAAAATCAACGATGACTGATTTTTTATGAACCTTGTGCAATCAAAAAGTAGTAGGGTGGATAAGCGCAGCGCATCCACCATGCCAGCTCAAAAAGGTGG
>Ga0209341_10000993_pt1 | contig 28659 bp, 30 predicted proteins | sample RifCSP13_2_FD_184020 | JGI IMG/M metagenome (GOLD analysis project Ga0209341, IMG submission 184020) | Soil microbial communities from Rifle, Colorado - Rifle CSP2_sed 13_2 (SPAdes) (version 2) | ecosystem: Environmental > Terrestrial > Deep subsurface > Rock core/Sediment | place: Rifle... | reverse complement strand
ACCCGACGTCCTACCTCGTGGACGGGTACGACGGGGACTTCGTCCTGCTCGACCTGCGGTAGGCGGAACGAGAACGGCAGTCAGGAGAGGCTTCGGCCTCTCCACCTTTCCTTTTGTTTCCTCGCCTTCTTCGAGTGATGTACGCTTCTGCTCCACCGAGGAAAGCTCTCCCGATTCCTCTTCTGGATGCCGGGGACGGAACGTTTAAATCTGGAAGGCCTGTGCGGACGCCCGCTGTGATCAACTCCCAGCAGCCCCCGTCCTCCCAACCCGTTCCTTCCCCCGCGGTGGCCGTCAGGTCGCAGACGAAGGCACCCGTCATCAAGTATCGAGGGACGAAGCACACGGCCGTTGTCAAGGAGGTCTTCGACGTCGCCCGGAAGTACCCGGAGACCTACCTGATTCGCTTCACGTTCGAGAACGAGCCCCGGGTGTTCGACTTCCACCCAGGTCAATTCATCAGCCTCTTTGCGGAGAAGGACGGGAAGTCGATCTCGCGCCCCTACTCCATCGCCTCCCCGCCGCACAACAAGGAGTACCTCGAGCTGGCCATCAAGGTCGTCGAGGGTGGGTTCATGTCGAACTACCTGCACCGGGTTCCCTCTGGGACGAAGCTGCGGAGCATCGCCCCCTTGGGCGGATTCATCCTGCTCGAACCTGTGGAGAACCCCATCGCCTTCATCGCCACCGGCACCGGGGTCGCCCCCTTCCGCGGGATGGTGGAGCATATCTTCCAGCACGGCACGGACCAGGAGGTTTACCTCTTTCACGGCGTGCGGTACGTCGAGGACATCATCTACCGCGAGGAGTTCGAACGGCTCGCCGCGCGCAACCCGAACTTCCACTATGAGCTCACGGTGTCCCGTCCCGACGAGACCTGGAAGGGGGAGAAGGGATACGTGCAGCGCCTCGTGAAGGACCGCATCGGGGACGGACGGGGGAAGCACGCCTACATCTGCGGGCTCGCCACGATGATCGAGGAGAGCACGAAGCTCTGCAAAGAGATGGGCTTCGACTTCGTCCGCTTCGAGAAGTGGGACTGAGGCGAGCGGTCGAAAAGGAGGCGCCTCGGCGCCTTCCGTCTTGCGGGGGCTTGTCCACGAGGAGAGCTCGGCTTTGCGCCGGGACTGGTAGCCTACGGGCGTCCGTGATCCCGGTTCCCAAGACTTCGACAGGCCTCCGGGAAACGTCTCTCGACCCGGACCCTTGACAGAAAGAGGCGGCGGATTCGCTTGTGAGGCGAACTCGGCGTCTTGATGTGCCTATGGGGTGTCCGCTAGGCGAGGTTCGAACAATGCGCCGGGACCGCCGCCGGTCCCCCTCTAGGGCCAACGAGGTTATCAACCCGCAATATGTATTACAAGCATCGGGGGCGTGTTCGAAAGGGGGTGGGGGGTTCCGTCAATGGCTCACCCCGCCGCCGGTCGTCAGCTCCACCCGAGAGAGCGCCCGGGGCCCCGCGTCGCGCGACCCATCCGTCGGGACACCGCCATTGGAGGCGAGGGTCCACCCGGGCGTTCGGGCGTTGCGGGCGACAAGCCTCCACGAGATCAGACAATCGCGAGGAGGACCAGCCCCGCTAGGGCGAGCATGCCAATGCCGGCGAGCACGTGGACGAGCCGTTGGTTCCTCCGCTCCCATGCCGCGGTGCGCTGGGCGAGCTGCTTGTTGGAGACCAGGGCGAGGATGAGGATCAGGGGGAGGATGAACATGAAGTTGTAGAGGAAGAGGTAGGCCAGGCCCTCCAGGTACGCGGTCTGCGACGCAATCAGGCCGACGACGGCGACGTAGATGCCGCCGGAGCAGGGGAAGGTGCACAGGCCGACGAGGAGGCCGGAGACGCCCGCCGCGGGCACGGTCGCGCGCCGCATCCAGGGCTTGATTCGCTCCCACGTCCGCCCGTGGAGCCTGAACGGCATGGGCACGGCCGGGACGAAGGCGTTCAGGAGCGTGAGCCCGCCAAGGACGATGAGGAGCACGCTGCCCACCCGCGCCATGAAGTGCGGGTCGCCGCTGATCACGACGGCTCCGAGGAGGCCGATCCCGATGAGGAAGTACACGGCGAAGATCCCGTAGATATAGACAGAACCCACCTGGAGGACTTCGATTCGTGGGCGCCGAATCGCGTAGAGGAGGGCCACGAAGAAGAGGAGGACAGCGAACGCGCAGGGGTTGAGGCCATCCACGAAGCCGGCGCCGAGGACCATGGGGAGGAGATAGCCCGCCGACTGGCGCGCGCCGGTCCCGCTCCCCGGCACGCTGTCCAAGTACACCGTGAGGGGTTCCCCGACGTTCGCGGTCCACGGCGTCCCCGTGAAGGCCCAGGCGCTGTACACGGTTACCTCGCTCATGTCCCCGTCGCTCACCTTGAGGAGCATGCGCGGGAAACGGGGCGCGCTCGCGTTCGACAGGGCGTCGGTGATCACGGGCGCGGGCACGTGGCCGGAGAGAACGAGGAGGCGGTCCGCGTCCTTGACGAAGACCATGAGGTGGCCCCGGAGCTCGTAGGGGATGCCGAGGTTCTCGGTGAGGGTGTTGAGCTCTGCGCGGTAGGACCGCTGGTTCACGTAGTCGTAGGAGGCGACGAAGGGCACGCCCGCGGCATCCAGCGCCGGGCGGAGCTCCATGTCCATGTAGGGGCCGCAGTCTCCGCAGGCGGCGTTGAAGTAGACCACCGCGCCCTCGGGGAGGGTCCGCTCGGCACCCGGGAGAGGGAGGAAGTACCCCGCGACCGAGCCCCCGACGACGAGGAGCGTGATCGCCACGAGGACGAGCACGGAGTCTCGCCGCTCCAGGAACCGGCGCGCCCGCACCGCCGTCGTCTGGTCCGCCGCCGTGGGCTCCGCGGCGTCGTGATGATGCTCACTCGCCCGCGTCGGTTCCGTCGTGGACGAATCCGGGTTCGAGTCGTGACAGTGCGGCATGGATGCCCCTCAGGGGACCTCGTGGACGCGGATCGTGTAGGTGAGCTCGCCCGCGCTCGTCTCCACGTAGGCCTCCCGCGTCCCGTCGTAGTAGTCCGGGTGCTCGAGGGCGTCGTAGAGGACGTGAACCTCGCCGCGCCCCCCGGGCGGGATCGTGCCTGACCAAGGCGCCGGGGCACCGTGTCCGGGCATCCCGTAGACGGGGCTGTCCTCCGAGAGCGTGTGAATCTGGACGGTCGTGCAACCACACGAGGTGGAGCCCCCCGTGATCGTGAGGGGCCCGGCGCCGCGGTTCTCCAGCGTGAACTTGTGTTCGGTCGTCCCCTGGGGCACGTTGCCGAGGTCGAAGTAGAAGTGGTCGGCGTAGGGGGCCGGCTTGGGCAGGCTCGTGTACACGACAGCAATAACCGCCACGAGGAGGACGAGGACCGCCAAGGCGGCTACGCGTCGAAGGCGTCCCCCCGCGGGCGTCCTCAGCTTCCGATCCTTCGCGGCAGCCGAGCGGCGGACGGCGTCCGGCACGGTCTCGCGGGGATGGACCCGCCTGACGTGGTCTGGCAGGTTGTCGCGTTTCACTTGGGCGCTGCAGTAGGGGCACGCCCGTGCCTCGGTCCCCCGACCCATCGCCATGCCCATGGGCGCCCGGGGGGATAGCCACCATGAAATGACAATACGTATCCGCGCGGGCATCCTGGGCGGGGGGCTGGATACGTACAATACGTGCGCCGTTGGCAACCGTCGCCCGCCGAAGTACATACTTTCTGTGGGGACAGTTGATGAGGCGCCGGGGCCGTAGGGTCGACAGGCACCGTGGTTCCATGGCTGAGCGGAAGCCTTTCGACCGGCTCCTCGACGAGGTTGTGAACGAGGGCAATTGCTCCCTGTGCGGGGCCTGCCAGAACCAGTGCACGGCTGAGGGGGCCTTCGCCGTCGACGTCGCCAGCGGGGACGTCTCGGTGCATCCCGAACTCTGCACGGAGTGTCGCTCCTGCCTCGTCGTGTGCCCCGAGCTCGCCTCGTCCGACCGGGCCGTCGACGCGCTCGCCGGGGAGGGCCTCCTCGGGAACGTCCTCGACGTCTCGATGATGACCACCGGGTTGTGGCGGGTACGCTCCGCCGCGGGCGGCGTCGTCACGAGCCTCCTCCTCCACCTCCTGGAAAGCGGCGAGGTCACCGGCGTCGTGATCCCCTCCGCGAAGGGAGCCTGGGGATCCGGACACGTGCTCGTGAAGACTCCCGAGGAGCTCCTCGCGGCGACGGGGAACCGCGTGGGGAAGCTGACCACGATCGCCCTCCGGAACGGTCGGGTGTCCAACCTCTCCGTCCTCGCCTCCCTGCGGGCGCTCCACGCGGCGGACCCGGACGCGGGCGATTGGGCCGTCGTCGCCCTCCCCTGCGAGGCCTACACCATCGCCCGCATGCGCGTGGAGAAGGTGGAGCCCTACGCCCGCGTGAAGCACGTGATTGGCCTGTTCTGCTTCACGAACCTCCCCGGGCACGCCGCGGGGCTGCGGAAGTTCGAGCAGGCCACGGGGATGACACTCGGGGACCTCGCCTCCGTGAGCTTCGGAGGCACGGTGCGCCTGACGAACGCGGAGGGCGAGACGCGGGAGCTCGCCCTCGAGGAGGCCCTCCGCTTCGGGCCGGCGAACTGCCAGCGCTGCGCCGACGTCTCCGCGCGGTTCTCCGACATCTCCATCGGCGCCGTCGGAGCCTGGCCCGGATTCAGCACCGTGGTCGCCCGCACGCGCGGCGGCCTTCAGGCCCTCCACCGCGCGCAGCGCGAGGGCTACCTCCGCGCCGCCCCCGATGTCTACTCCGACGCCCCCGAGCGCGGTGCCCTCGAGGAGGGTCTCGTGCGCAGCGTGCAGGGCCTCGCGGAGCGCAAGATGGCCGTGGTGCTCGCGTGAAGCGCCTCCCCGTGCTCGCCGTCGGGGCACTTCTCATCCTGGGGGCGATAGCCGCGTTTGCCCTTCTCCAGCCCGGCGGTCAGGGGGGCATGGGGGGCATGATGGGCGGGATGATGGTCCCCTTCGTGCTCCCCCTGGTCCTCCTGATCTTGGCCATCGTCCTCTTGGCGGTGGCGGCCCTGGTCCCGGGGGCCCCGGCGCGGGCGGCGGCGGGTGGCATTCCGGTCCCGACACCGCCAATCCCGCCCAGTCAGGATGCCGTCCGAGTCGCCCCGGGACCTCCGGTCCTGCCGACGGCCCCACGGCCGCTCGACGAGAAGGCCCTCGTGCTCTCCCTCTCCGAGGACGAGCGCCTCATGTACGTGCGGATCCGCGAGGTCGGCGGGGCGGTGCTCCAGAGCGAGATCGTGCGCTGGGGGACCTTCTCCAAGCCCAAGGTCACGCGCGTCCTCGACCGCCTCGAGGGTCGGGGGCTCGTCGTCCGCGAGCGCCGCGGGATGACGAACCGCGTGCGTCTTCTCCCGCCAAAGTCCCCCGCCTGAAACTCGTTTCACCCGAAACCCCGCAACCTCTATCCGCCGTTTCAGCCAAGGAAGAGGCAGAGGTGAACCATGCAGAGCGCGCTGCTCGCGGTGCTCCTGGCGGCGGGACTTCTCGGGGTCGGCGGCACGGCCGCCGTGGCGATGTCTGGAGGCTCGATGATGTCCGGGGGAGGTGGCATGGGCGGGATGGGCCCCATGCACGGCTCCATGCCCGGGTCCGGCCCGATGCCCCAAGACGGCATGATGGACGGCTGCCACTGCTGCGGTGGGTCCGACACCACGCCGCCGTCCAACGCCCGTTGAGGCACTCTCCCAGCCTGAAATTCCTGTTATGATGATAATAGGAACTCGCCGACTCTGTCGTGGCGAGGGCGCTCACGGGACTGTGCGGTAGCGTTCGCGGTGGACGGAGGCAACCAGCTTCCGGACCTCCGCCAACCCCTTCGGCTTCGGCGCCAGGAGCCTCGGTCGCTTGCCTCGGAGCACTGTCCGGGCGGTGAGGGCGAGGTTCCCGGGAGAGAAGAACCGCGCCCCGAGGGAGTGGATCGCCGTGGAGGTCTCGTGGAGCTTCCCGGTCCGCTCCACGGTCTCGTAGAAGGCCAGGGCGTGCTTCGGCCCCATACCCTTCACGAACCCGTTCTCGATGGCCGCCTCGCGCATGAGGAGGATCGCGTCGAGGGGCTTCACCAGCATGGGGCAGACCTCGTTGCACATGAGGCAGGTGTCGCAGTCCCAGATCCCGTTGGGCTCCGAGTACACGGCGAGGCGCGACCGCGTCGCCCCGTCGCGGGGGTCGCCAACGAATCGGAACGCCTTGGCCAGCGCCGCGGGCCCCAAGAAGCCCGGGTGCACTTCGCGCACGGTGCAGTCGCTCAGGCACGCCCCACACATGATGCAGTCCGAGACGATCTTCAGGGGATTGAAGCGCTTCCCGGGGATGGCGTAGTGGGTTTGGGGGACCTCCCCCTGGCGTTCCACGAGGGAGGGGCGCACCGCGCGGATGGAGCGCCAGAAGCCCCGCATGTCCACCGCCAGGTCCTTGACCACGGCGAGGTTCTTCAGGGGCTCGACGAGGAGATGTCCGTCGCGGCGGAACAGGTCCAGGGCCTGGGTGTTGCACGCCAAGCGCGAACGCCCGTTGATCCGCATCGCGCACGAGCCGCAGATCGCGGAACGGCACGAGCGGCGGAAAGCGAGGGTGGGGTCCTGCTCGTAGAGGATCGTGTGGAGGGCGTCGAGGACGGTCTGCGTGGGCTGGATGTCCACGGTGAACTCCTGGTACCGCCCCTTCGGGTCGGCGGGGTTCTTGCGGAAGACGGTCACCGGGGTCGCGGGCATCAGTACTTCCTCTCCTGCGGCGGGTACTTCGTGATCCGGACGGGGCTGGAGTCCATGGCCACCTCGTCACCGCGCCTCGTGTACAGAGTGTGGCGGAGCCACCGCTCGTCATCGCGCTTGGGGTAGTCGCGCCGGGAATGCGCCCCGCGGGACTCCGTGCGGTCGAGCGCCCCGAGGGCCACGCACTCGGCGACGTCGAGGAGGCTCCCCAGCTCCAGGGCCTCGACGAGGGCGAGGTTGAACACCCGCCCCCCGTGCCCCACGTTCACGCCGGAGTACCGCTTCTTCAGCTCGCGCACTTTCTGGACCGCCGCGGCGAGGTCCGGCCCATTGCGGAAGATCCCCACCTTGGCGGTCATCGTGTCCCCGAGCTCCGTACGCAGGCGTGAGACGCGCTCGCCGTCCTCGCGCTTCAGGAGTTCCTGGATGCGCGTCTCCTCCCGCCGCAGGGCGTCTACCCCGCCGTCCTCCTGGGACGCCTTCGCCGCGTAGGCGGCTGCGGCGCGCCCGGCACGCCGCCCGAAGACGACGGTCTCCAGGAGGGAGTTCCCACCGAGGCGGTTCGCGCCGTGCACGCTGACGCACGCGCACTCCCCCGCCGCGAGGAGGCCGGGCATCGGCGTCTGCCCTTCCAGGTCGGTGAGGATGCCCCCCATGGAGTAGTGGGCCGTCGGTTGGATGGGAATGGGCGCCTTCACGGGGTCCACGCCGACGAAGCTCCTCGCGAGGTTCGTGATCTGGGGGAGGCGCTCCAGGATTTTCTTCTCACCAAGGTGCCGCAGGTCGAGCCAGACGAACGGCTTCCCGTCCGGCCCGCGGCCCTCCTCGATCTCCGTCTGGATGGCCCGAGCCGTGATGTCCCGCGGGGCCAGCTCCATCTTCTCCGGGGCGTACCGCTTCATGAATCGCTCCTCCTGCCCGTTCAGGAGGTAGGCGCCCTCACCGCGGGCGCCCTCCGTGACGAGGATGCCCACGCCGTAGAGCCCGGTGGGGTGGAACTGCATGAACTCCATGTCCTCCAGGGGCGCTCCGGCGCGCAGCGCCATGGTCACGCCGTCCCCCGTGTTCGCGATCGCGTTGCTCGTCGTGCGGTAGGCCCGCGCGTAACCCCCGGTGGCCAGGATCGTGGCCTTGGCCTGGAAGTACTCCAGGCGGCCCTCGAGGATGGAGAGGGCGATAACTCCCGTGCAGCGCCCCTGGGAGGTCACGAGGGCCGTGGCGAACCACTCCTCGAAGACCTCGACGTCGTGCTTGAGCATCTGCTCATAGAGCGTGTGCTGGATGAAGTGGCCGGTCATGTCGGCGATGTAGCAGGTGCGCGCGTACCCTTGGCCGCCGAAAGGACGCTGGGCGATGTTCCCCTTGTCGTCCCGCGTCCAGATGCACCCCATCCGGTCCAACTCGTAGATGTTCTCCGCCGCCTCCGAACAGAGGACCTCCGCCGCATCTTGGTCGCACAGGTAGTCGGAGCCCTTGACGACGTCGAACATGTGGTTCCGCCAGTCGTCCTCGGGCCTGATCGCGGCGTTGATGCCGCCCTGCGCGGCGCCGCTATGGGAGCGGACGGGGTGGACCTTGGAGAGCACGGCGACGTGGGCACCCCTCGCCCTGGCCTCGAGTGCGGCGCGCATCCCCGCGAGCCCGGCGCCGACAACGAGGATGTCCCGCTTCACGGCCATAGGCGTCCCTGTACCGGCGCGAAGGAGCATATGGCTCATGTAATTACTTGTCCCCTCGGACCTCGGGAGCCTTTACGGGTCGGTCTTCGGCCCCGGGTCGGCTGCGGCTGGCTCCGGAGGGACCGGGGCGCGGGTCCCCCGGCGGTCCGACCAGAAGGCGAGCGCGGTGAAGGCCAGGATGGTGATGCCGAGGACGAGGGAGACGAGGCAGAGGAGGCAGAACAGGTGGAGGGCGAGGAGCTCCACGCCGAGGAGGTACAGGCCGAACGCGACGCCGACGGCCGCGAGGGCGAGCATCTGCCACGGGCGGAAGCGAGGCGCCTCGCGCAGGCGGAGGTCGAGGGCGAGGACGAGGAGGACCAAGAACCCCGCGAGCCCGATGGCGGCCACGGGGATCCCGAGGATCTCGGACCAGGCGGACTGGTTCACCTCGTTGCAGTCCAGCCACGAGGCGACGCTGCAGAAGTCCGCGGAGAGGTAGGCGTAGTGGTTCGCCACGAGGAACCCGGAGATGCCGGCGCCGAGGATGGCGAGGAAGGGCACCGGGGCCAAGTAGGCTCTGGGTTCGCGCATCAGGTCACGAGCCGGTTGATTTGCCCGGCGATCTCGTCGACAGTCTCGTAGCCCACGTGGCGGTAGGCGATCTTCCCATCGCGGTCAACGATCACCGTGGTCGGCGTCCCGGTCACCCCGTACTTGTCCGCGACCCCGTCCGTGTCCAAGGCGTACTGCCAAGTTGTCCCGTAAGTCTGCATGAAGGCGCGGATGCGGAAGTTCCCGTCCAGCACGTTGTCACGCTCGCGGTTGATGTCCACGGAGAGGAACTGCACCTTGGACAGGTAGGTGCTGTACGTCGTCTTGAGCGTGCCGTTCGTGTAACTCTGACAGACACTGCAGGACGTCGACATGAGGTCGAGGAAGAGGACCTCGCCGCGGTAGTCCTCCAGGGCCACGGGGGCGCCGTCGACGTCCGTGAGGGAGAAGGGGGGCGCGACGGTCGGGCCGCGGGGGAGGAGGGCCACGATGACCACGAGTACGACGATGACGGTGAAGAGGACGTAGGCCCAGGTCTCGCGCCGCCGCTGGGAGAGCCGCCGGACCGGCTTCGTTGCCTTGGCGGCGGGCTTCGGCAGGTCCGCCTTCACCTCGGCGCGAGGGTGGACGCGGGCAATGTGCGCCCGCAGGTTCTCCGGCCTCACCGCGGAGCCGCAGACAGGGCACTCCCGTTGTTTCACGCGGAACTCAAGGACCCGACCGCATTTATAAGACGAGTGGGTAGAGTATGTACGAACGCGGCCGCCACACGCCTCCCCCCTCGCCCGTACGTGTCTCGCGGCCCTACTCTAGGCTGCGGTTGATCGTGAGGTGGGCGACGCTCGCGTAGTACTTCGCGACCTGGCCGAGGGGGCGGAGCACGGCGCGCCGCGCGAGGCACGAGGAACAGCCCTGGATGGACTTCGCGGGGCCGCCGGACGGGAGCTCCATGTAGAGCCGGCGAACCTCCTCGACGACGGCGGGCTCGAGGTCGAGGGCCTCGTTGGCCAGCTTCGTGTTCGCAGAGAAGAACCCGGTCATGGTCGCCTCCGCCTGCCGTTCCAGGTCGGCGCGCACGGGCGCCAGCCTATCGGGGAAGTCCCGCGCTGCCCGCGAGCCGAGGGCGAGAGCGGCCTCCGACATCTCCAGCCACATGTCCCCGATGTTCTCCAGGGCCATGGCGACCAGGCGGTGGCTCACGACCTCATTCGTGCTGCTCACGCCAATCCGGGTGGCCACGCTCCGGTTCGTCGCCGCGATGAGGAGCTGCCGCGAGAGGAGCCAGTAGATCCGGTCGACCTCCTCCTCGAGCTTGAGCATCTCCTCCGGGGTGGCGCTGAGGGACCGGTCGAGGTACTCGAAGGCGAGGCGCCCCATCCGAGTCGTGAGGTAGTGGAGCCGGCGGAGCAGCCCCTCGATCGGGAATCGCGAGGGTTCCGCGAAGTTCTCGATCTGGATGAACCGCGGGCCCTGCGCGACGATGGTGAGGCCGCTCAGGCCGTGCACGGCCTCGTGGACCTCGCGGAGCTGCTGCGGGGTGAGTTCCCCCTTCGACTTCACTCGCAGCGTCCCGCGGCCGGCGATGTAGGCTCCCGTGATCTGCCGGAGGAGGTCCTCCTGTTCCGAGGAGGCGTCCACCTCGATCTCGCAGGGAGGCTCGGCGGCGCGGCGCTCGACGCCGACGACAAGCTTCAGGCTCCCGTCGGTCTCCCGCAGGAGGGAGACCACGGACCCCGGGCTGAGCCCGGCGGCTTTCGTCCAGTCCTTCGGGAGGGAGATCCCCAGACTTGAGTACCCGAGGCGCTGTACCTTCCGGACTTCGTACTCCATGGACGAGATAGGTACAGACGAGGCCTTAACACTTGTCCGTACCTACAATACTTACGCGGCGGGGAATCCGCCCTAGCCCGCGTACTTGTCCGCGAGCGCGTGGATCATCGCGTGGTACTTCTCGTGCATCCCGCGTCCGACCTCAGCCTCCTCGACGCGCTCGAACTCCTCGGCGATCCGCGCGCGCTCCGCCGGGGTGAGGCTTCGCGCGACCTCGGGCAGGAGCTGTTCGTTCTCCACGAGGATGTGCTCCCGGAGCAGGCGCGTGTAGGTGCCGAGGTTCTTCACGAGGAGGGACCGCGCCTGGGGTTCGTCCGCCTTAGGCATCAGGTCCCGCGTGGAGGCCACGAGCTGGCGGAAGGCTTTGTGATCGCTCGTGAGCCGCCGCGCGATCTCGGCCCCGACCTTCGGCGAGGCCCTGGAGAGGGCGGGGAAGAGGACCTTCTCCTCCTTCGCGTGGTGGCAGCGGTCCGCGAACTCCGTGACGACAGTCATCGCCCGTTCGAAGTCCTTCGCCGGCACCTGCCCGGACTTCCGGACGTGCTCTGCCAGGCCGTCGATGGCCACGAGCAGGTGTTCCACCGCCGCGTGCTCCTCGCGCAGGGTCTCGCTGGGGTCCTCCATGGCATCCACCGCGGGTGAACCCCCCTCCCCCCCAAAAAGCCTGCCGCACCGACAACACCTACCGGCGCCCGAGCAACGGTTTATCTATGGAGGGTCTCTCATCCCGAACGCCTAGGGCAGGCAGGCGAGGTTCATGGCGAGGAAAGGCAGGCCATCCAGCTGGGACGAGTATCAGCCGTTGCAGGAGGACGTCGGGGGCGCCCCCCCACAGGCGCCTCCCGGGCCCGGGGCGGCCCTCTGGGTCGCCGTGGTCGTCCTCGCGCTCGTGGGAGGCGTCATCGGGGGCACCGTGGTCTCCTACCTCCGCGGCACGCCGTCGCCCGCCGGCGGAGATGGTCAAGGCAACACGGTCACTTTCGTCCTCGAGGCACGCCTTCTTTCCGGCTTCACCGGCGCCGAGGGCGCTATCGCCGGACAGCGGAACCCCGACCTAAACGTCACGGTGGGGATGACGGTCGTGATCACCGTGCGCAACCTAGACACCATGGAGCACAACCTCCTCGTCGAGGGCTACAACGTCCAGACGGCGATGCTCTCGCCGCAGGGCGGCTCCGACACGATCACCTTCGTCGCCAGCCAGGAGGGCACGTTCGCCCTCTACTGCACCGTCCCGGGCCATCGCATCACCATGGAGGGCCGGCTCGTCGTCGGCTCCGGGACCGGGGGCGGCGTGACGCGCCCGCCCATCGGCTCGGCGAAGGAGACCGACGTCCCCTCTGTCTCCAGGAACCCGTGGAACCTCCCCCGGCCCCTGAGCCGGAACACCTCGGCCACGGTCGACCTCTTCCTCAACGTGCGGGAACTCACCTCGGTGATTCAGACGGTCAATGAGAGCGGGATGCTGCACCCCGCGACCTTCACCTACTGGACCTACAACGGCACCGTTCCCGGGCCCTTCTTCCGCGTGCGCGTCGGGGATACGGCCGTCGTTCACTTCTCCAACTCCGGAACCATGGAGCACTCCGTGGATTTCCACGCGGTGACCGGACCCGGCGGCGGAGCGGGGGTCCTGCGGGCGGGCCCCGGCGGCAGCGCGCAGCTCACGTTCAAGGCCCTCAACCCCGGCGTCTTCGTGTATCACTGCGCGTCCCCGCACATCCCCACGCACATCTCCCTCGGCATGTATGGCCTCATCCTCGTCGAGCCTGCGGGGGGCCTGCCTCCCGTGGACAAGGAGTTCTACGTGATGCAGGGGGACATCTACACGCACTGGCCCGCGGGGGAGGCGGGCCACCAGGAGCAGGACGACGCGGCGATGCTCGAGGAGAACCCCACCTTCGTCGTCTTCAACGGCGCCTTCCAGGCGCTCACGGGGACGCGCGCCCTGACGGCGGACCGGAACGACACGATCCGGATCTTCTTCGGTGTCGGCGGCCCCAACCTCGTCTCCTCGTTCCACATCATCGGGGAGATCTTCGACCGCGTGTACAACCAGGGGGACGTCCTCTCCCCACCGCTCCAGAGCGTGCAGACCACCCTCGTGCCGCCCGGCGGCGCGGTCATCGTGGAACTGTACCTCGATGTCCCGGGGGACTACGTCCTCGTGGACCACTCGCTCGTCCGCGCGATTGACAAGGGTGCGGTCGGCATCCTCACCGTGAGCGGCCTCCCCAACCCGGACGTGTACAACCCGTAGGCATGCGGCCCCCCGGCGTACTTACCCCTAGGCGGGAACGTTCTTATCCCATCCCGGACCCTGCGCCTCCGGGTGCGGGAATGGCGGGGCTGAAGGTGCGGGACGTGATGAGCAAGGACATCCGGGGGATCAGCGAGGACGCCTCCCTTCTCGCCGCGGCGAAGGTCATGGTGGACCAGCGCGTCAACTCCCTCGTCGTCTGGCCCAAGGAGAGGGACGAACCCTTCGGGATAGTCACCTCGAGCGACATCGTCGACGCCATCGGCGGGAGGCGGGATTTGGAGGAGACCTGCGTGAGCGACATGGAGAGCACGCCCCTCGTCGTGGTGACGCCGGGCGTGCCGGTGCCGAACGCGGCGCGCATGATGTCCCGGCTCGGGCTCCGCCACTTGGCCGTGTTCAACGGGAAGACGCTCGTCGGCATCGTCTCGAACCTGGACCTCCTCCGGGCCGCTACGGGCTTGGTGCGACCGGGGGACGACGAGGCCACGGCGGTCCTCTGACGCCTCACCGGGAGCGTCGCACGGCGGGCTGGAGGACCGGGAGGAACTTGCGTTGCTCCGCGACGAGCATGTCCACGATGGCCTGGTTCATCACGCTGCAGGCGGCAGCGACCTTGGGGTCCCCGAGGCGGTAGAAGATTCGGTTCCCCTCCCGCCGCGTCTTCACGAGGCCCGCGCGGCGCATGAGGGCGAGGTGCTGCGAGGCCGCCGCCTGGGCGAGGCCCAGCGACTCGGCGATCTCCCCCACGGTCCGCTCCCCGTCCCGCAGGAGGTCGACGACATGGAGGCGCCGCGGGTTCGCGAGCACGCTGATCATCCGGGCCTTGACCTCGTAGAGCTCCTCGTCCGTGACGCTCATCGGCTCCCCTTATGCCCGGGCCAGTATTTGCATCCTTCTGCATATTCGCATATACTGTACATGCTCTCCTTTCCGCGCCTACTAATGGGACGCCGTCCAAAGGAGGGCCGGTGGTAGACCATGCCGAACAAGCTCTCGATGGTGGTCTTCAGCGGGACCGTGGACAGGCTCTACCCCGTGGCCATCATGGCCTCGGGCGCGGTGGCGATGGGGATGGACGTGGACGTCTTCCTGACGTTCTACGGCCTCGACGCCTTCCGCAACGGGAACCCGAAGACCCTGCAGAAGATGGACGTGAACTACAAGGAGATCGCGCCGATGCTGGCGCAGCTCATGCAGAAGAAGAACGTACCCTCCTGGTACGACATGCTCCAGAAGGCCAAGGAAATGGGGAACCTGAGGGTCCACGCCTGCGCCATGACCCTGGACCTCATGGGCCTGAAGAAGGAGGACCTCGACCCGATCGTCGACGACGTCGTCGGGGTCGGCCAGTTCGTGAGCGAGGCCAAGGAGGGGGAGATCACCCTCTTCGTCTGAGGTGGGGTCAATGGTCATGAGCGCTCAGGAACAGAACATCGTCTTCGACGCCCGCGGCTCGTTCTGCCCGGGCCCCCTCATGGAGCTGATCCGGGGCATCCGGCAGGCGAAGGTCGGGGAGGTCATCGAGGTCTGGTCCTCCGACCAGGGCTCGCGCAAGGACATCCCCTTCTGGACGCAGAAGGCGGGACACGAGCTCGTCGGCGTCCTCGAGGAACCCGGCTACACGCGGTTCGTCGTACGGAAGAAGCGGTGAGCCGCCGATGGCGAAGCGCGTCGTGATCCTCGGCGGCGGGGTCGGCGGGACGATTGTGGCGAACCTCCTCGCCAAGCGCCTCCGCCCAGAGGAGGCCGAGATCACGCTCGTCGACAAGACCGGGAAGCACCTATACCAGCCGGGGCTCGTCTATGTCGCCTTCCACAAGCTGAACCCTGCGAAGCTCGTCCGGGCCGAACGGAAGCTCCTCCGGAGGCGCGTCCGGCTCGTCCTCCGTGAGATCGTGCGGATTGACGCCGCCGGCCGGAAGGTGCACCTCGCCGACGGGACCGTCTTGGACTACGACCGCCTCGTCGTCGCCCTGGGCGCGCGCCTCGTCCCCGAGGAGCTCCCGGGCTACACCGGGGCCGCCCACCACTTCTACAGCATCGAGGGCGCGGTTCGGCTCCGCGAGGCCCTGGGGAAGTTCCAGGGAGGGCGGATCGTCGTCGGCGTCGGCAGCGTGCCGTACAAGTGCCCGCCGGCGCCGTCGGAGGCAGCCTGCCAGCTGGACTACTACTTCACCCGCCGCGGGATGCGAGACAAGGTGGATGTCCACTTCCTCTCCCCGCTCTCCCGCGTGTTCCCCTTGGAGCCCGTGAACCCCGTCGTAGAGAAGATCTTCGCGAAACACGGCATCCGGTCTACCGTATTCTTCAACGTGGAATCCATCGACCCGGAGAAGCGCGTCGTGAACTCGATTGAGGGGGAGTCTGTGCCGTACGACCTCCTCGTCATGGTCCCGCCGCACCGCGGGGCGAAGGTCGTCGAGGACTCGGGGCTCGGGGACCGTGGCGGCTGGCTGCCGACGGACAAGCACACCCTGCGGACGAAAGCCCACCCGGACATCTTCGCGCTCGGGGACTGCACGGACGTGCCCGTGTCGAAGTCGGGGGCGGCGGCGCACTTCCAGGCCAAGGTCGTCGCGGACTCCGTCGCCGCGGACCTGCGGGGTGTGGCACCGACGAAGCGCTACGGCGGCCGCGTGACCTGTTACTGCGACGCCGGGTATCACAAGGGGATCTCGATGACGTTCGACTACGAGCACCCGCCGGTGCCGCCGCCGCTCGGCTTCAAGGACTGGCTGATGAAGCAGATCCTGAACAAGGCCTACTGGCTCCTCATCCCGACCGCCCGCGTCTAGCTGTGACGCCTACCGGAAGATGTGGTCGTAGCTGCGCTCGACCGCGACGTGGTGGCCCCCGAGGACTCGGGTGATCTCCGCGTCCAGGAGCTTCCGGGCGAAGGTCGGCAGCGGCTCCCTCCCCGGGAGCGCCTTCTCCGGCAACCGCCGGAAGGACTTCGCGTAGTCCTCGAGCCAGGCGACGACTTCCTCGCGGTAGGCCTCGCGCGTCGGCCTCGACCACCGCATGCACATCCGGGTGTGAGGGAGCGCGAAGGATTCGACGAGACCCCCGATGATCTGCTCCATCTCCCGGTAGGTCTGCTCCACGGCGTCCACGAGTTGCGGCACGAGTTCTCCGAGGCAGGGCCCTCCTGATAAGGACGGGGCCTGTACTCTACGGATTCCATCCCGGCGCCCGTGCAGGTCAAGGTTCTTGTGGGCGGGACGCTTCCTCAGCGTACCTGACGAGGTGTCCCCATGTTCGAGAAGCTGCTGTGGCGGGCGCTGAGCGCGCGGTTCCCGGGCCTGATGGTGCGAGCGCACTGTGACATCCCCTGCGGGATTTACGACCCGCACCACGCCCAGCTCGCGGCGCACACGGTGATTCGCATGAACACCCTGATCAACGACCTGGCCAAGCCCGCGCCGAGCGACCCCCCGGAGAAGCGCCAGGAGTACCACAACAAGCTCGCGCGGTACATCGCCACGAAGGAGCAGCACGCGGAGATTGCCAAGCAGGAGATCCGAATCCTCTGGGGGGACTACTTCAAGCCGGAGCATCTCCAGCAGTTCCCCAAGCTCCACGACCTCGTGTTCCAGGCGATGAAGACGGCCTCGAAGGCGCGTCAGGAGATCAACCTCCAGGCCGCGGAGGACCTCCTCAAGGCGACGAACGAGATTGCCGAGGTCTTCTGGAAGACCAAGGGCAAGGACGTGGTGCGCGCGAAAGCGGCCTACCCGACGGAAAGGGACATCGTGGTCCCCAAGATGGGCTGACCGAAGTCCATACTGCGAACTGGCCCCGAGTACGTATAATACTGTCATACATATCTAACGGGGAGCGCCCCCTCGGCCCTCCCGCGACCAGACCGGGAGGCATGGCGCCGATGGCGACGCGGTCAGGGAATGGGCGGAAGCCGGTTGAGGACGAGGGCTGGACCCGCAGGGACTTCCTCAGGCTAGGGGGCGTGGCCGCGGTCGGCTCGGCCGCCGGGGCATCCGTCCTCCTCGCCCCATCCACCCGAGGGGACACCGGGACGCTGGCGAAGTACTACGACAGCTTCCCCCGGCGGCAGGCGATGGAGCACCGCTGGGCCCTGGTGGTCGACCTGCGCCGGTGCACGGGTTGCCGCGCCTGCACGGTGGCGTGCAAGAGCGAGAACAACGTGCCATTGGGCGTCTACCGCACCTGGGTCCGGTACGACGAGGTCGGGAAGTACCCGGATACACGGCCGCGGTACATGCCCATGTTCTGCAATCACTGCGACAATCCGCCTTGCGTCCCGGTCTGCCCGGTCCTCGCCACGTACAAGCGCGCGGACGGACTCGTCCTGATCGACTACGACCAGTGCATTGGCTGTGGGTACTGCATCCAGGCCTGCCCGTACGGGGCCCGGCACCTGAACCCGGTCCAGCGGACTGCGGACAAGTGCACACTCTGCGTCCAGCGTGTCGACGCAGGACAGAAGCCCGCCTGCGTGGCCACCTGCATTGGGGGCGCCCTCATCGTGGGCGACCTGAACGACCCGGAGAGCGACGTGTCCCGTCTCCTCGCAAAGCAACCGGTGCAGACCCTGAAGCCGGAGCAGGGGACGGACCCCATGGTGTTCTACATCGGCCTCGACAGCCGCCTCACGCGGGGGGTGCCCCCGTGACGGCCCTGGAGTGGGGCCTCCCCGTGGTCGCGAAGTACCTCTTCGGTGGCCTGTCCGCGGGGGCCTTCGTCACCTACTACCTGTGGCAAGGCTTCGGCCTGAAGTCGTTCCGGCCCCTGGCCAAGCTCGCCTGGATCTCCGCCGCGGTGTGGGGGCTCGCCATCCCCATCCCCATCTTCAGTCACCTGGGGCAGCCGGGGCGGTTCCCCGAGCTCCTCTTGAACTTCCACTGGACCTCCCCCATGGGCTGGGCGGGGCCGATTCTCGTCGCCTACATCGTCGTCGTCCTCCTGAACGGGCGGTTCTTCTTCTACCCGGACGTCGTCCTCGCGTGGCGGTCCGCCACAGGGGTTCGCAAGGCCGCGCTGCGTGCCCTCCTCCTGACGAGGCCGCCCGCAAAAGGCGTCCCCCAGACCTCCCCGCTCGCGCTCAAGGTGACCGGGGTCCTGGGCTTCGTCCTCGTCCTCTTCTTCGGGTACACGGGCCTCGAGCTGGGGATCATCCCCTCCCGCCCCCTCTGGGCCAATCCGATGAACCCCCTGATGTTCCTCCTCACCGGGATCGTCTCCGGGATGGCCTTTGTCGCCCTCCTCTGGTTGGCCTTGGAGCGCCCCAAGGGGACTGAGCCCCGGCCCGCGGAGCGGGACTTCCTGCGGAGCCCCGTCCTCCCCGCGTTCCTCGCCGTCTTCCTCGGACTGAACGCGATCAGCTACCTGACCCTGGCCTATGCCTCCCCGGACGTGCAGCGGGCGGTCGTGGTGCTGGCCTCGGGGGAGATGGCCACACTGTTCCTCTGGGTCGGCCTGGGGCTGGGCACCCTCGTCCCCCTAGTCCTCCTCAGCATCAACGCCCTGTCCAGGGCCCCGTTCAGGAGCCGCCTCGCGGTCTCCGCCGTCCTCATCCTCATCGGCAGCTTCGCGGTGAAATACGGGTTCATCGCCGCAGGCCAGATCTACGAAGCCCCCGCCGGGGTGACGTACGAGATCTGGCCAACGACCGCGGAGATCATTGAGTTCGTGGCGGTCCTCGCCCTCGTGTTCTTCCTCTTCCAGGTGGCGTTGTGGGTCTCGCCGTGGCGGCGCGTGGCGGTCATGGGGAAAACCCCCGCGGGGAAGGAGGTGGCTGCATGAACGTTACCCGCCGCGACCTCCTCAAGGGCGGGGCGTCTGCCGGGGCCCTCGCCGTGTTCGGCCTGGGGTACGGCCCGGTCCTCCTGAGGACCCTCGGCGGCCCGTCGGGCACGCCAACACCCCCGGACCCCGTCGTGGGGCCGGAGGGCTACCTCCACAGCTCGTGCCTCCAGTGCAACACGGGGTGCGGGATCAAGGTCAAGGTCGTGGACGGCGAAGCGATCAAGATCGAGGGGAGCCCCTACACCCCGTTCAACCGCCTCACCCCGCTCGGATACGCGAAGACCCCCGCCGAGGCGGTGAACGAGTTCGGAGCGTTGTGCCCGAAGGGCCAGGCGGGGCTGCAGACCGCCTACGACCCCTACCGCCTCCGCATGGTCCTCAAGCGGGCGGGGCCGCGGGGCTCGAACAAGTGGATCACCGTCCCGTTCGACCAGGCCATCCAGGAGATCGTCGACGGCGGCGCGCTGTTCGCCTCCGTCCCCGGCGAGGAGGGCCGCCAGGTCCCGGGACTGAAGGACCTGTGGGCCCTGCGCGACGCCCAGCTCATGAAGGACATGGCCGCGGACGTGAAGCTGGTCCAGAAGGGGACGATGACCCTGGCCGATTTCAAGACGAAATACGCGGCCAACCTCGACAAGCTGATCGACCCGGACCACCCCGACCTCGGCCCGAGGAACAACCAGGTCACCTTCGTCTGGGGACGGCTCAAGGCCGGGCGGCGGGAGTTCATCGACTTCTTCATCAAGGACGGCCTGGGGTCCGCGAACTATCATGGGCACACGACGGTGTGCCAGGGCTCCCTGTACTTCGCCGCGAAGGCGATGAGCGACCAGTTCGCGGACGGGAAGTGGCAGAAGGGGCAGAAGTTCTACTGGCAGGCGGACCTCGCCGGCGCCGAGTTCGTGATCTTCGTCGGGGCGAACCCCTTCGAGGGGAACTACGGCATCACGAACCGGAGCCTGCGCATCGCGGAGGGTCTCGCGGACGGGCGCCTCAAGTACGCGGTGGTCGACCCGCGGATGTCGAAGGCCGTGGCGAGCTCCTGGAAGTGGCTCCCGATCAAGCCGGGCACGGAGGCGGGGCTCGCCATGGGGATGACGCGGTGGATCCTCGAGAACAGCCGCCACGACGCGAGGTTCCTCGCCAACGCGAACAAGGCTGCGGCCACGGCGGACTCGGAGTCCACGTGGACGAACTCCGCCTGGCTCGCGAAGATCCGGACGGACGGGACGCCGGGGGCCTTCCTCCGGGGCTCGGACATCGGGGTGCCGACGGAGCAGCGCACGGGCTCGGACGGGAACCCCTACACCCACGACGCCTTCGTCGTCCTGGACCCCGTGCTAGGGACCCCGACCGCGTTCGACCCGAACGACACCGCCACCGCGGTGGAGGGGAACCTCCTCGTGGACACGACGGTGAGCGGAATCCGCGTGAAGTCGGTCGTCCAGCTCCTCCTCGACGCGGCCTCGGAGAAGACCCTCGCGGAATGGGCCGCGCTCTGCGGCCTCGCCGAGCAGGACATCGTCGACCTCGCACGGGAGTTCACGAGCCACGGGAAGAAGGCGGCCGCGGACATCCACCGCGGGGTCTCCCAGCACACGAACGGGTTCTACAACGTCCTGTCGTGGTTCACCCTGAACCTGCTCATCGGGAACTATGACTGGAAGGGCGGGATGGCCAAGGCGACGACCTACGGGCACGCCGGCGGCAAGACCGGTCAGCCCTACGACTTCGCGAAGATGCGCCCGGGGAAGCTGGCGCCCTTCGGGATCACGCTGATCCGCCACGAGATGAAGGTCGAGGACACGACCCTGTTCAACAAGGCCGACCCCGCGGGCAACTACCCCACGAAGCGTCCGTGGTTCCCCTTCTCCAGCGACATCTACCAGGAGATCGTTCCCTCCATCGGGGACGAGTACCCGTACCCCATGAAGGCGATGTTCCTCTACATGGGGACGCCCGTGTACTCCCTCCCCGCGGGGCACACGAACATCGCCATCCTCCGCGACACGGCGAAGCTCCCCCTCTTCGTCTGCATCGACATCACCGTCGGGGAGACGAGCATGTACGCGGACTACATCTTCCCGGATCTCTCCTTCCTGGAGCGCTGGGAGTTCCAGGGGAGCCACCCCAACGTCCTGGAGAAGATCCAGCCCGTGCGGCAGCCGGTCATCCCGCCGATGACGGAGACGGTGACCGTCTTCGGGGAACCGATGCCGATCTCCCTGGAGAGCATGATCCTCGCCTTCGGCGAGAAGATGGGTCTCCCGGGCTTCGGGACGGATGGCCTGGGGGCCGGGCTGCCGCTGCGGCGGCCCGAGGACGTCTACCTGAAGATGGTGGCCAACGTCGCCTCGGGGGACGGGCCGGCGACGGACTGGGTCCCCGAGGCCCCCGACGAGGAGATGGCCGTCTTCGAGGCCGCGCGGTCCCACCTCCCGTCCACGGTGTACGACCCCGCGGAGTGGGCGTCCGCGGCGGGGGCGGAGTGGTGGAAGCGCGCGGTGTACGTCCTCAATCGCGGGGGGCGGTTCGCCAGCACCGCCTATGACGGAGAGAAGCTGAAGAACAAGTGGAACACCTTCATCGGGATGTACATGGAGAAGTACGCGACCTCGAAGAACTCGATGACCGGGGCCTACTACGGCGGGATGGCGCGGTCCTACCCCATCGCGGACTCCCTCGGCCGACCCATCGACGACGCCGGGTTCGACCTCCAGGTGATCACGCATCGCGTCGCGGAGCACACGAAGAGCCGCACGATTGCCAACGCCTGGCTGAGGGAGCTCGGTCCCGAGAACGTGATCCAGGTGAGCCGCGAGGACGCCGAGCGCCTTGGCCTGGCCACGGGGGACCTCGTGAGGGCGGAGTCCGCGACGAACCCGACCGGTGTCTTGGACTTGGGCAACGGCCAGACGAAGCCGATGACGGGCCGCGTGCGCGTCTCCGAGGGCATCCGGCCCGGCGTCATCGCCTACTCCCTGGGGCACGGGCACTGGGCCTACGGCGCCTCGGACATCGAGGTGGACGGAACCCTCATCGCGGGGGACCCGGCCCGCGGCCGCGGCGTGCACCTCAACCCCGTGCTCCGGACGGACCCGAAGCTGACGAACACGTGCCTCTCGGATCTCGTGGGCGGGAGCGCTGTCTTCTACGACACCCGCGTGCGCCTCGTCAAGGTCTGACCTGCGGTGAACTCGGAAGGTCCGTGCTCCCCGGCGATAGCCGTCCCACAACCTTGAAAAACCATCCCCTCCTTGAATCCCCCATGCGGTGCATGGCGTGTGGCGCGGAACTGCCCGGCGACGCGGTCTTCTGCCTGAAGTGCGGGGCGAGGGTGGCGGTCTCCCCGCCGCCCTCCGGGGAGCTCACCGTCCAGGTGAGCCTGGGCGAAATCCCGTACGCGGTGATCCTCAAGGACATCTGGCTCTTCGTCATGGTGGACCGGCCGGTGGCCGAGGTCAAGGCCTCGGTGCGGCCCACGGACGCGCGCGGGACGTTCGGCGAGTGGCTCCAGGGGGCGGTGTCGAACCCCCGTCCCGGGGTCCTGGAGCAGGCGGTCAACCTCGGGGACATCGTGCGGTGGCAGTTCGACAGCGCGGATGTCCGTCTCCTCGTTCGGACCGCAGATGGCGGGGAACGCGGCGCCGCGGCGGTCCTCCCCCTGAACGCCCGCGACGTTCGGAAGGTGGAGCTCGCTCCCACCGCGAAGCCCGTCGTCTGAACCACCCGCGTTCGATGTCGGTCGGCTCGACGCAACCTCTATAGCGCCGCCGCAAATGGTCGGGCCGCCCCATGCCGAACATCGAGGACCAGATCCGGGCCATCGAGGAGGAGATCGGCCGGACGCAGTACAACAAGGCGACGCAGCACCACATCGGGAAGCTGAAGGCGAAGCTGGCGCGCCTGAGGGAGGAGGTCCTCAAGCGCCAGGCCAAGTCGGGGGGCCGCGGGCCGAGCTTCGCGGTGAAGAAGAGCGGGAACGCGACGGTCGGCCTCGTCGGCTTCCCCTCGGTGGGGAAGTCGACCCTGCTGAACCGGATCACGGACGCGGACAGCGCGGTGGGCGCGTACGACTTCACCACGCTCGAGGTCATCCCGGGCCTCCTCGAGTACGAGGGCGCGAAGATCCAGGTCCTGGACATGCCCGGGCTCATCCGCGGGGCCTCGAAGGGTCGCGGTCGTGGCCGCGAGGTGATCTCCGTCGCGCGCTCCTGCGACCTCATCGTCCTCATGATCGACGTCTTCGAGACGAACGTGCCCGTCCTCGCCGAGGAGCTCTCCAGCGCGGGCATCCGCCTCAACGAGAGGCCCGCGGAGGTCGTCATCGCGAAGACGGACCGCGGCGGGGTGAAGGTCAACTCCACGGTGACGCTGACGAGGATGTCCGAGGAGATGGTCACGGACATCGTCCGCGAGTGGCACGTGAACGCGAACGTCGTCGTCCGCGAGGACATCACGGAGGAGCGCCTCATCGACGTCCTCGCGGGGAACCGCACGTACGCGCGGTCCTTCGTCGTCGTGAACAAGGTGGACCTCGTCGACCGGGCGTACCTCACCGAGCTGACGAAGCGCCTCTCCGGCTGGAAGGTGGTCGCGATCTCGGCGGAGAAGCGCACGAACCTCGAGGCCCTGAAGAGGGAGATCTACGACTCCCTGGCCTTCATGCGCATCTACATGAAGCCGCAGGGCAAGGAGGCGGACCTGAAGGAGCCCCTCATCGTGAAGGGCGGGTCCACCGTGGGCATGGTCTGCGACGCCCTCCACCGCGACTTCCGGCGCAAGTTCCGCCACGCGAACGTCTGGGGGAAGAGCGCACGGTTCCCCGGGCAGACCGTGGGCCTGGACCACGCGCTCTTCGACGGGGATGTCCTCACCGTGGTCATCCGGCGGCGGTAGGACCCACCGAAGACGCTTAGTACGCGCCCTCGGATGCTTCCGCGTGCTGGTCCGCGGGTTCATGACGACGGACATCCTCGCGGTCGCCCCCTCGGACACGCTTCAGGAGGCGGCGCTGAAGCTCCTCACCCGCGGCGTGTCCGGTGCGCCCGTCGTGGATGACCAAGGCGTCCTCGTCGGCATCCTCAGCGAGACGGATTTCCTGCGGCACCTCAAGCGCCTCGCGGACACCGACCTCGCGGGGAAGTACCTCTCCAGCCCGGCGCAGAGCCTCTCCCTCCTCGCCCTCCTCGCGGAGCGTGGTCACCCGGCGGCGCGTGAGCTCATGGACACGCTCCGGGGCGCCATGGTGAGCGACGCGATGACCACCAAGGTGATCACCGCGAACCCCGGGGACACCCTCGAGGAGGTCCTCGGCTTGCTCATCCGGAGTGACATCAACCGCGTCCCTGTGATCGAGGGCGGGAAGGTCGTGGGAATCGTGACCCGCGGGGATGTCCTCCGCGTGATTGCGAAGCCGTGAGCCTGGCGGTGGCCCGGAGGAGACCCTTCCAGGGAAACCGCGGCGGGGCAAAGCAGAGTTCATAACCGCCAATGCCCATCGCGGCCGCGGTGAAACTGACCGTTCGCGCCACCATCCTCGTGGCGGTGCTGCTAGCGGCCTCATTCGCCGTCTGGGCAATCCAGCCGCGGCAGCATGTCGAGAACGGGAACCCGCCCCCACCCGGAACGCAACCGCCGCCATGCCCGAACTCCGTCGGCCTCTGCATCGAGCGCACCGTGACCCGGGTCCTAGATGGGGACACCGTGGAGGTCGACGGCGGTCTCCGCATCCGCCTTGTTCTCGTCGACGCTCCCGAGACCTACGAGGCGGGAGGCTCGGAGGCCACGGCCTACCTGACCGATCTCTGCCTCGGGAAGCGCGCCCTCATCGACGAGGACGACGGGCAAGTCGGTGGCGACGCCTATGGACGAACCCTGGCGGCGGTCCACTGTGGCGGCACGAACGCGAACGCGGCCCTGATCTCCTCCGGTCGCGCGGGGACGTACTTCCAATACTGCTCTGTGAGCGAGTTCGGCGACGATGCCTGGTCAGGCTGCTCCTCACCGCCTCCTCCGGGGAACTGCGACCCGGCCTATCCGGACGTGTGCATTCCCCCGCCCCCGCCGGACTTGGATTGCGGCGGCATCTCGTACCGCAACTTCCGGGTTCTCTCTCCGGATCCCCATCACTTCGATGGGGACGGCGACGGTATCGGTTGTGAGGCCTGAGGGCCCGCTGCGCGTCCTGGGTCTGCTCCACATCACGCTGCCCGCTTCATACGCGAGTTCCAGTGACCTTGAGTCTAGCTCCGATGTGACCCTCAAAACGCACCCACCGACCTTCCTTGGGCTTCCACTTCCAGATCTCGTTGTCATCCCCATGTTCTGCGATCACCATGAGCCCGCCGTCAACAAGAGGGCGAATCACGTAGGGGCCGCCCTGAAGCTGCCTGCCTGTGAGCTTGTCGATGAGGGGTCTTCCGATAACCACGCAGAAGTTGCGGATGTCCAGTTCCCCGCGCTCTATGTACTCGTAGGACTCGTCATTCGAGTTCATCTCGCCGTCAGCCCAGCCATAGCGTGGTCGTACAGCCTCGTACACGCGTTCAATCAGGTCCAGGATGAGAAGCAGGTTCCGTCGGTGCGTGGCGTCCCTCCCGTACATCAGCACATACTCCTCCCAGACATCGATGTCGACAACAACGGGTCCTCGGTCTGGACGTTTCCAGAAGGACACCTTAAGCTCCCGGGCCGCGACCGGAGGCTTTTTTGACCTAACTTCCTCGTCGAACTCGAAGTCGCACTCGAAGACCGAGGTGGTCTCCGGGAAGGCTTTCTCGCGCCCCCAACGCGCCCTCCATTGTCCACTGACCCATTCATCTAACTCCTCGACCGTGAGACGACATCCCTCATCGTAGTCGTGGAGCGGGGCCTCCGTCCCGAGCCGCTGATGGCGGGGATCCTTGCTAGGGTTCTCGATGCGCCTTACCCGAGTTTCTTTGAAGTGCGCTCCCCAAGAGGCGACGCCCTCCAGCGTCTGCCGGACGATTCTGGCCGCAGATGCCAGACTGGCGTCCTTGTAGAACTGAATATAGAAGTAGGCGGGCACAACGAGAGCTGAGACGCCCTGGAAAGATAAACACTACCTTTCGGGCGGTCCGGCGCTCCTCCTACACAGGCGTACGCATCAGAGAGACTATTCCTGCTTCCACTTCACGCTGCATCCCCGCGGCGGGGTTTCCGGGACCGATGGCGTCTTCCCCGCGAGGATCGCCTCCAGGGCGTCCTTCAGGTAGGGGTGCTTCACTGCGCGGGGGTTCTCGTGGTTGTCGTCGAGCGCGCCGTGGTAACGCAGGACTCCGTTCGCATCGAAGACGAAGAACTCCGGCGTCCGCGTCGACCCGTACTTCCGCGCGAGCTCCTGGGTGTCGTCGTAGAGGTAGGGGAAGGGGTAGCCCTTCGCCTTCGCACGCTCCGCCATGTGCGCGAAGTCGTCCGTGGGGTAGGTCACGGGGTCGTTCGAGTTGATCGCGACGAACTGCACGCCCCTCCCCGCGTAGGCCTTCGCGAGGTCGATCGTGCGCTGCTCCCAGGCCTGGACGTAGGGGCAGTGGTTGCACCACCAGGTCACCGCGAGGACCTTGGCCCCGCGGTTGTCCTCTATGGAGTGAACCTTCCCATCGGTGCCCTTGAGGGAGAAGGCGACCAACGGCGAGCCAAGGACGAGGGCCATCGTGCGACCCACTCCGAGCTCCCGGAAAAACCTTCCGCGAGCGCGGGCCGCGTTTGGAGGGGCGAGAGGGTGGCTTGTTTCGCGCCTCGATAACGGACGCGCTGGGTTTATCCCGGCCCGCGCGGGCTGCCGTGCGGAATGCCCCCTCAGCTCCGCCGCATGAGGCTCAAGCTCTGCGTGGTGGGGGATCGCGCGGTGGGGAAGACCTCCCTCGTGCGGCGGTACGTGAACAACACCTTCAGCGAGTTCTACGAGGGCACCCTGGGTTCGGACTTCCACGCCCTCGAGTTCACCCAGCACGTGACCGGGGAGCAGATCATCGAGGCGCGCGTTGCCCTGTTCGACTACATGGGGGAGCACCACGTCCGGGAGAACTTCCGCGATGCGCTCTTCTGGGGGACGAGCGGGTTCCTCGCGGGCGCCGACCTCTCCCGACCGAACACCTGGTACAACCTCCCCGGCTGGATCAACGCGGTCTTCAACGTCGCGGGGGAAGTCCCCTTCCGCGTCGTCTTCAACAAGGCCGACCTCGCCCCGAAGGCCATCGAGGCCGCGGGGCGGTGGGTGAGGACGTACGTCCCCGGGGGGCTCTTCTCCGTGACGAGCGCGAAGATGGGGGAGCAGGTCCCCCGCGCCTTCGAGGACCTCGTCGGGGCCGTCGTCGACGGCGTCCGCCGCAAATCGGTCGCGCGGCGCGCGGCCTCGGTCGCCACCTCGAGGTGGCTCCTCTTCGCCGCCAAGCGGGGCCCCATGGGGGTCACGAAGAACGAGCTCCTGCTGTCGACGAAGGGCGTGGACCACAACCAGCTCCTGGGCGAGGTGGAGAACCTCGAGCGACTCGGCCTCGTCCACGTCGAGGAGATCGGCCCGGGGAACTTCCGCATCCTGATCACGGAGGCGGGGCTCAAGGTGATTGCCGAGGCGGGGCGCGAGGAGCTCGTGGTCGACGAGGCGCCCTGACCTGCGGGCGGAGAAGAAAGCCAGTGGACGCCTTCCTCCGACCAGGCGCCCACTCACCTACCCTGGGGTGCGCCGCAAACTTCACTTGGGCATGAGGGTTCGGGGGCCCGAGGATCGCCACGAAACGCACCGAACTCGACAAAGAGCGGGAACTGGTCTTACGGGTGCGGCGACAGCGGATGGAGCTCCTTGCCAGGTGCTTGGGGGACGTGCTGACACGCCGCGGCCGAAAAGGCTTGAAGGCTCGCCTTCAGAGCCGTTCAGACACTTGGCTTCTCGAAGCGCTTGGGGGAGCAGCGTTGAACTTGGATCCAACCGACCCCCGACTGACGCGACGGAGGACTCTGCGGGAGAGGCTGCAAGCTGTCGATGAGAACGTGGCCCACATCCGGGGGACCCCAACGCTTGTGTGGTCGCGCCGCCAAGCCGAACTCCTGGACCCAATCCTGCACATGGCGCAGCGACGACCTCCGCGCGCTCGCTCGGCGAGGGCAGGGAGCCGGGGAACGCAGTCTTCCCGCCGCAGCAAACGGTAGGTTCACTGAAGCCTGTGCATCGCCGCGAGCTCCCGGTGGAATGGCTCCAGCTCCGCGGGCAGCGGGATCCCCGCCACGGGCTCGGCGAGGCTCTTCCCCGCCTCCTTCTTCGCCTTCCACACCGCCGAGTTGAACGCGATCACCGCGGCGGTGAGACCGGTGAGGTCCGTCCGCCATTCCCCGCGGGGCCTTGGCAGGAGTTCCCTGTGGACGCTCCCCCCGTACAGGTCCGCCCACACCTTGTCCGTGAGGAACGGCGCGATCGGCGCGAGGAGCCGCAGGAGATCGCGGAGGACCGCGTGGAGGGTCCACACCGCGGCGGCGTCCCCGCGGTACGTGCGGTGCTTCACCATCTCCAGGTAGTGCGCCGCGAAGACGTTCCAGAGGAAGTCCCGGCATCGGTTGCTCGGCTCGAAGAAGTTGTACTCGCGGTAGCCGGCCCAGCAGACCTCGACGAGGGCGTTCAGCTCCCCGAGGATCCATCGGTCCGCGGCGGCGAGTTCCCCCGGTTCCTTCGGCTCCTCGAAGGAGGAGACGAACCGCGCGACGTTCCAGAGCTTGGAGAGGAACTTCTTGCTCCCCGCGATCTTCTCCTCACTGATTCGGAAGTCGTCCCCCACGTTCGTCTCGCTCGCGGCCCAGAAGCGGAACGCGTCGGCCCCGTGGCGGTCGATTACGGGCCCG
>Ga0209341_10000992_pt1 | contig 28664 bp, 31 predicted proteins | sample RifCSP13_2_FD_184020 | JGI IMG/M metagenome (GOLD analysis project Ga0209341, IMG submission 184020) | Soil microbial communities from Rifle, Colorado - Rifle CSP2_sed 13_2 (SPAdes) (version 2) | ecosystem: Environmental > Terrestrial > Deep subsurface > Rock core/Sediment | place: Rifle... | reverse complement strand
TCGAGTGGATCCCCGAGCTCGGGAGGCCGACGATGACGTCCCCCGGGCGGACGGACCGGCCGTCCACAATGTCCCGCTTCTTCACGAGCCCGAAGCACGTCCCCGCGAGGTCGAATCCGCGGACGATCTCCGGGAGGACGGCGACCTCCCCGCCGATGATCGAGACGTTCGCGAGCTCCGCGCCCCGGTTCAGCCCGACGCCGATCTGCCGCGCCATCTCGTGGTCGTAGTCCGCGATCGCGATGTAGTCCACGAACGCGACGGGCTCCGCGCCCACGCAGATCATGTCGTTCACGTTCATCGCGACGCAGTCGATCCCGATCGTGTCCCACTTCCGCATCTCCGACGCGACGAGGAGCTTCGTCCCGACCCCGTCCGTGCAGAGGCTCAGCGCGTAGGACCCGAACTCCACGAGCCCCGTGAAGTGACCGATCCGCGTGAGGGGCCGCCCGAGGCCGCGCCGGCGGTACGTGAGGGCCGATACGAGGGCCCGGATGTGGGCCCCCTTCTCGTCCTGATCGACCCCTGCCTCGGCGTACGTGCGGACCATGGGAACGGGGCGAGGAAGGAGGCGCGGCTATTTAGGACGTGCGCCGCGAGTCGGACGGACCCGGCGGAGCTCAGCCGAGCTTCCCCACCGCGAGGACATACATCTCCGCGCTCTCCCTCCGGGACGCGGTCGGCTTCACGCCTTTCGCGGCCTCGAACGACTTCTTCACGCGTCCGAGGAACCCCCGGTACCCGTCCCCCTGGAACGCCTTCACGAGGAACGTCCCGCCCGGCCGCAGGGCGCGCTCCGCGAACGCGAGGGCGACGTCCGCGAGCTCGAGGGACCGCGCGACGTCGTAGGGCCGGCTCCCACTCAGCCGGGGGGCCATGTCGCTCATCACGACGTCCGCGGGCCTTCGGAGGATCTCGAAGAGGCGCACCTGGACGTCCGGGTGCATGAAGTCCCCCCGGAGGAGCTCCACCCCCTCGATGGGGGACATCGAGGCGAGGTCGACGGCGATGACCCGGCCCTTCGGGCCTACCCGCTCGCGGGCGACCTGGGACCAGCCGCCCGGGGACGCCCCGAGGTCCACGACGACGTCCCCGTCCCGGAAGATCCCGTACCGGAGGTCGATTTGGGACAGTTTGATCGCCGCGCGGGATCGGTACGCCTGGCGCTTCGCGGCGCGGTAGTACCGGTCGTGCTTCCTCGCCTTGATCCACGCCTTGCCCATCGGGCCGACGAACGCCCGCGGGGGCTTAACGCTTGGCTCCGCCCGTCGAGGGCGTGCGAAGGTAGTACTCGTAGGTGCGATCCATCTCGATGGGGCCTGCCCAACCGACGCGGGGGCTCGGCGCCGTAACGTCCCGTGGATCCGGGCTCACGCGCCGAGGGCCCGCGCGCGCTCGAGGCACTTCTGGGCGCCCTCGCGGTCCCCGAGGCGGGCGAGGACCTCCCCGCGGTTCAACCACGCCGCGACGTACTTCGGCTGAAGCTGGACGGCGAGGTCGTGGCACTCCCGGGCCTCCTCGAAGCGGCTCAGGCGGGCGAGGGCGGCCCCCTTGTTGTTCCACGCGATCGCGTACTTCGGGCGGATCTTGATCGCGCGGTCGTACGACTCGAGGGCCTTCGCGTAGTCCTCGAGGCGGAAGTACACGTCCCCCAGGTTGCACCAGGCGATCTCGTTCACCGGGTCGATCCGGGTCGCCATCTGCTCGCACCGGAGGGCCTCGTCGAGACGGCCGAGACGCTTGAGGGCGACCCCCCGGGACGTCCACGCGTTGGACGGGCGGTGGCCCATCCGGATCGCGCGGTCGAAATGGCCCAGGGCCTCCTGATACCGCCCTTGCTTGACGAGGCGGTCCCCCTGGGTCAGGGCCGACGTCGAGACCCGGAAGAGCACCCCGCCCGCGGCCATCCCACCCGCCGCAATCCCGAGGAAGGCGAGGAGGGGGCTGGGGTCCGAGGAGAACGCGGACCAGGAGTACATCCGGAACCCGACGAAGGCGGCCGCGAGACTGCCGACCGTCGCGAGCACGATGACGTCGATTGCACGGCCCGACAGGAGGACGGCGGCGTTGTGGGGGGTCTCCGACGTCGCGGACGCGACGGGGATCTCTTCGGCCGGGGTCCTTCCCCGCGTCCCCTTCTTCGGCGGCTTCGCCGGGGGCTCGGGGAGGATGGCGGCCCTCACGGGTTCCCGAGAGGGGGCGGACGACTCCGAATCGGCGGGCTCCGGCGGCAGCCGGACGTCCTCGAACTCGGCCCCGCAGTGGGGGCACCGGCCCGCGTCCGCGGTGACCTCCCCCCCGCAGAGAGGACACTCAATCCGGATCTCCGCAGCCTTGTCCTCGACGAGGATCGAGTCGAGGAGGCCGTCCACGATCTCCGCGTCGAGGTCGAGGGTCTCCGGCGTCCGGGCGGGCTCGGGGACGGGCTCGAGGAGGTCCTTGAGGAGGTCGTCAACCCCGCGCTCCGTCGCGGCGCGGAGGAGGGACATCCCGCAGGCCGTGCAGCTCTTCGCATCCGCACGGTTCGCGGCCCCGCAGACGGGACAGGAGAGGGTCTTCTCATCCGGCAAGGGGACGACCGAGGAAGCGACGCGAAGGAGACCCGATAAACGTTGCGACCTGCGTCTCGGAGATGAGAGACATCCCGGCGGGCCGGGACAGCGGGTCCGAAGAGCCCCGGGGCGCCCGACCAATATCCGGATGACCGAATATTAATCGGAGGCAGCGAACGGATGAGGAAATGCCCCCACGCCCCTAGATACTATGACGGAATCGGACAACGATTAAATATCCAGAACACGATTCGTGGACCGCTCCCGGGCGGCAGACCCGGGGGCACACCGCTTTGCGAGGGAGGCGGGAACGCGGCTTCCGGTTCGGAGTCCTTTCTCGTCTTTCGCCTCTCCCTCACACCATAGACTGCCCACACCGAGAGCCCGGCGGGACGTTGCGGTCCTCCTCCCGATGGCCCGCGGGGCTCCCTTTCTTTGTCGTCCCGACGAGGAGGGCGTCAGTCCCAGAACCGCTTCGTGCGGGCGTACTGGACCTCTGCGCCGAGGATCTCCCGGAGGAAGTCCTCCTCCGTCTCGTGGTACCCCCGGAGGATCCGCGCGGCCGTGTCCTCCCCGACCCCGCGCCCCATGAGGGCTAGGACGGCCTTCCGCCCGTGGGCCATGACGAGACTTGCGCTCGTGAACAGACGCTTCGCGAGGGGGCGGTCCTCGTCCTTCGGCGCGGCGAGGTCGAGGGCCGCGACGCGATCCTTCTCGTAGCCGGGGACGACGGCGATCATGAGGCCGCCGCAATTCATGCACAGGACCTTCGCGGGGACCTCCGACACGGCCTGCCGCCAGGACATCCGGCAGCTCAGGCAGAGGAGGCTCGCCGTCTCCTTCTCGAGGCGCGCCTTCACGGCCATGAGGGTCGCGTGGTCCGCCCGCGCGGGGGAGACGAGGAGCCGGCCCCCCTCGATTCCCGCGCGGCCGATCGGGGTGAGGCGCGTGACGACGACCTCGATCCTCCCGCCCCGGATGTCGCGGAGGACCGCGGCCGTCCGCGGGAGGTCCATCCGCTCCCAGAACACCTTGTCGAGGACCTCCTCGAACAGGGGCGTCCCCTCGAACGCCTTCAGGAGGCGGGGGATCGAGACGGCCTCCCAGTCCACGTCCCTCCGGAGGGCCCCGAACTTCTTCGCGACGTGGACGAAGGACCACCGGAGGACGGACGCGTTCTTCAGGATCACCCGCAGGAGGGGCTCGAGGGCGTCCGGGTCTTCCGGCTTGAGGATCTCGACGACCCGCTGGGGGTCGAGGGACCGAGGGACCTCGAGGACAATCCGGTAGGGGTCCGTCTGCACGCCCACGCTCTCCCCGAACCGCGCGCTGATGAGGGTCGAGATGAGCTGGCCGAGGGTCTCGTTGACCTTCGAGCCGAAGCACGCGTTCACGACGAGGATCTCCCTGGAGACTTCGATCGTCACCCGGGCGTCCGTGGCCACGGGCGCGTCCTTCGCGGAGTCGACGTACTCGCGGAGGGCCTTCGCACCCGCCTCGTTCACGGGGTACGCGGACAGGTCCCGCTCGCGCCGGATGCGCCCGACCTCCTGGGCGACCTCGTAGGGGACGGGGATGTCCTCCCCGACCCACGACGGGACGTCCCCGATCTCCCGGACAGGCTCCACGAGGAGGTGGTCCTCCTTGATGTCCGCGACCCGCCACGCGGTCCCCCGCATGCTGAACGCCTCCCCGAGCTTCGCGCTCTCCACGACGAACCACTCGTCGAGGGTCCCGATGACCCGCCGGGAGCTCAGGTCGACGACCCGGTACGTGCGGACGTCCGGGATCATGGAGATGTTCTCGAAGAAGTAGGGGAGGCTCTGCCCGGCCCTGCCGATCCGGCCGTCCCGGGACCAGACGACCCGGAGGGACGCGAGCTGCTCCACGACGGCGTCGAACTCGGCCCTCGGGAGCTCCCGGAAGGGCCAGCTCCGCCGCACGGTGTCGAAGAGGCGGCCCGCGTCGAGGAACCTCTCCGCGACGGCGGCGGCCACGACCTGGTTCGCGAGGACGGACCGGTTGTTCGTTCGGACGACGAGGGGTTCGACCTCCCCCGCGAGGGCGCGCCGGGCGATCGCGCACGCCTCCGCGAGGTCGTCCTCGTTCGTCGCCAGGATGAGGCCGTCGGAGACCTCGCCGACCCCGTGGCCGGACCGCCCGATCCGCTGGACGAGGCGCGAGACCTCCCGGGGGCTGTTGTACTGGAGGACGAAGTCCGCCGTCCCGACGTCGATCCCGAGCTCGAGGGAGGACGTCGTGACGAGGGCCCGCAGGGTCCCCGCCTTGAAATCGTCCTCCATCTGGACGCGCACGTCCCTCGACAGGCTCCCGTGGTGGACGCCCAGGGTGGGATCCTGGAACCAGACAGCCATCCGGGAGGAGAGGAACTCCGCCGTGTCGCGCGTGTTCACGAAGAAAAGGGTCGAGCGGTGATCCTTGATGAGCTCGTGGCAGCGCCGCATCGCGGTCGCCTGGATTCGCTGGACCCGCAGGCGGTCCGCGGCCTCCGCGTCTTGCGGCTCGGGCGTCGGCATCTCGACCCCGATCCGGAGTCCCTTCGGGACGTCCGCCCGGATCACCTCCACGTCCCGGCCCATCCCGACGAGGTAGCGGCCGACCTCTTCCGGGCTGCCGACCGTCGCGGAAAGGCCGATCCGCTGGAACTCCCGCCCGACGAGGTCCCGCAGGCGCTCGAGCCCCACGGCGAGTTGGGCCCCCCGCTCGTCCGACGCGAGCTCGTGGATCTCGTCGAGGACGACCCACCGCACGTTCCGCAGCTGCTCCCGCAGGCGACGGCCCGTGAAGAGGATCTGGAACGTTTCCGGCGTCGTGACGAGGATGTCGGGCGGCGTCTTCGTGATTCGCGCCCGCTCGGACGGCGGCGTGTCCCCGTGGCGGACGGCGACGTCGACGCCGAGCCGCTCCGCGAAGAACGTCAGGCGGCGGAGCATGTCCCGGTTCAGGGCCCGGAGGGGCGTGATGTAGAGGACGCTGACGGGGTCGGGTCCCTCCCGGAGGATCCGGTCGAGGAGCGGGAGGACCGCGGCCTCCGTCTTCCCGATCCCCGTCGGCGCGACGAGGAGGACGTTGGCGCCCGCGAGGATGCGGGGGATCGCGCGGACCTGGGGATCCGTGAAGGAGCTGATCCCGAGCTCCCGCACGGCGTCCATCACGCGTGGGTCGAGGCCGAGGTCCTCCATCCACGCGTCCCAACCCGCGGCGGCAGAAAAAGCCTCTCCCCTGGCCGAAAAAAATTATCAGGGTGGATAACCGGGACGCTGGGGTCTTTACCCCTTCGGGCCACCCTTCTCACGAGGCCGCCGATTGAGCCGTCGCCTGCCTGCCTCTACCCTAGTCGTCTCGTTCCTCCTCCTCGCGGGAGTCCTCCTCGCCCTCGCGATCCCGCCGGCGGCCGCCTTCGGGGAGACGCCCCATGAGTGGAACCAGGTCGTCAACGGCACGAACCATCTCGACGTGCACGCAGGGCAGAGCGTCGCCCAGTCCTTCGTCGCGTCCGAGACGTACGTCCTCGTGAACCTCACCCTCCGCCTCCGGAACACGGGTTCCCTCACGGACTCCCTCAACGTCACGGTACGGGCGGACGCCGCGGGAGTCCCTGCGGCCGGGTACCTCACAGCCTCCAACGTGTTCGCCGCGGGGAGCGTGGGACTCGTGTCCGTGCCCTTCGCCGCGCCGCCGGCTCTGACGTCGGGGGTCCGGTATTGGATCGTCGCGACCCACGCGGGCATCCTCGCGGAGGGCTACGAGTGGCACCACAGCCTCGCGAACGTGTACGCCCCGGGCAAGGCCGTCCTCGATGCCGGCGTCGGCTGGACGGACGTCGCGCCCGCCACGGACATGTACTTCCTCACGCACGGGAGGCCCCTCGCGACGAGCCTCTCCGTGGATGTCGTCGCCCCCGCGTCGAGCCTGGCCACAGGGGAGACGACCACGTTCCGCGTCTTCGTCAACAACACGGGGACCCAGGCCTCGGGGACCGCGTGGGTCAACGTGACCCTATCCCCGGAGCTCGTCTACGTGGGCGACACCGCGGGGACCTCCTCGACCGCGTTCCCCGCCCTCACCTTCACCGGCCTGGGGAACGGCGCCTTCTCCTTCGATGTCACCGTGCGGATCGCCATTGGAGTCGATCCCGGGACCCTCGGGACGATGACCGCGGCCCTCGCTTACGTGAACGGCACGGGCGCATGGCGGCCGGGCGGCTCCGACGCGGGCTCCGTGACGATCGGGATCGAGATGAAGTCCCTCTACCTCGTGCCGGGGCCCGTGGGGCCGAGCCGCGGCCTCACGCCGATCCTGCCGGTCGGCAGCGTGGCCCAGCAGACGAACGTGACCCTCTCCCGCGGCACGAGCTACAACTTCGATCTGACCCCCGCCCTCGCGCGGCCGTTCCGGGCGACGGACCTCCGTGTGACCCTGTACCTCGACTCCCCGGGCAACGACGCGAGGGACCTCGTCACGAACCTGACCCTCATCGACTGGAACGGGGTGACGATCGTCCCCGTCGCGTACCACCAGTCCACGGTGCGGACGAACAACCTGGACGACTTCCAGGAGTTCACCTTCGACTTCTCGGGGTTCGACCACACGCTCTCCCCGGGCGAGCGGGTGCGCCTGAGGGCCCTGTTCCAGGGGACGAGCGGCTCCGACGCGGTCCTCGCGATGAACTCGACGTTCGCCCGGTCGCGGCTCGACCTCACGACGACGACGTACGTCCGGATCGACGCCCTCGAACTCCGGGACGCCTCGGGGCCCGCGGCCCTATGGTCCTCCCGGGACGCCCTCGTCGTCCGCGCGAACGTCTCGGACCCGTTCGGAGCGTCCGAGATCGTCGGCGCGCGGATCAACGTCACGGCCCCCGGAGGCGGGGCCGTCGCCTCGTGGGCCCCGATGACCCTCCTCGTCACGGACCCCGCGACGCCCTCCGCCTGGGAGCTGTACGGCTTCACGGTCTCCCCTTTCCTCGGGAACGGCACGTACTCCGTGCGGGTGACCGCGATCGAGGGGAACGGGGTCGTAGACCTCGCGGAGGGGACCGCCCTCGTGCGATCCCCCGACCTGCGCCTCGATAAGGTCTCCACGACGGGGACCGCGAAGGGCGGGGACCGCTTCGACTACCAGCTCTGGTACAACAACACGGGCTCGGGGTCCGCGTCCCGCGTCTGGATCAACGACACGCTCCCGAGCCAGGTCATGTTCCAGGGGAGCTCCGAGGAGGGCGCGAGGACGGGCGCGTACAACTGGTCCTGGACGAACGTCGGCCCCGGATCGTACCGGCTCGACATCGCGGTCCAGGTGAGGGGCGGGGTGACGGACGCGTTCATCCGGAACACGGCGACCCTCGTCTATGCGGACGAGAAAGGGCACCTCTGGCCCCCGGGGACCTCCTCGGTCGACGTGGTCCTCCGTGGCCCCCTCATCGCCCTCACCCTCACCCCGTCCGCCTCGGGCGTCCACGGGAGCGAGTCCCTCACGGATACGATTCGCCTCTCGAACTCGGGGGACCCCGCGCAGAACGTCTGGTTGAACCTGACGTTGCCGGCGGACCTGTCGTACGTCTCGGACACGTCCGCTTCCCTGGGGGGCATCTCGACCGTTTCGGGCGGGGACGTCCGGTTCGCGTTCGGGGCCATGGCGGCGGGAGCGACGTGGACCTTCACGATGGGCGTCCGGGCGACGGCCTCGCTCACCCCGGGAGAGGTCTTCTCGACGACGGGGACCCTCGACTACACGAACGAGAACGGGGTGTCCTTGCCCCAGCGGTCCGCCCAGGCTGACGTGACGGCTCTCGCCCCCCGGATCGTGTCCGCGAGCTTCCAGTTCCTGTCGGCCTCCGTGGCCGCTGGGAACCCCGTGGCGGGGTCCGTCGTGTTCGAGAACCAGGGGAACGAGGGGGCCCGGGACCTGTGGCTCAACCTCACCCTCGATCCCTTCCTTGCGTTCCTCAACGCGAGCGCGCCCGCGACCGTCGCCGGGTCCGAACTCCGCTTCACCATGAGCGGTGTCGGATTGGGCGTCCGCGCGGTGTACGTGAACCTCACGGCCCTCCCGACGGTCCCCGACCGCCGGACCGTCGTCGTCGGAGGGAGGATCGACTACTCCGACGCCGCGGGGAACCTCCTCCTCGCCGTTGCCGTGGCCCCGGACTCCGTCCTCGCGGGCGGCTCCCGGATCACCCTGAGCGTAAGCCCCAACGTGGCCACGGTCGAGGCGGGCACGGTCGCATCCTTCACGGTGTTTCACGCTAACGCGGGGAGCGGGACGGCAGGCGACGTCTGGCTCAATCTCTCGCTCCCCGCCAGCTTTGTTTACGTCTCCGACGACTCCGATGGGGAGCGCACGGCGGCGACGTCCCTCGTCCAGTGGCACTGGACGGACCAGGCACCAGGGCCGAAGTCCTTCGAGCTGTTCCTCCAGGCAAAGCCGCTCGTCGCGGACCGGACCCAGGGGAACCTCTCCTTCGAGGCCGACTACACGGACGTGGCGGGCGCGTCCCGCAACCGGACCACGGCGTCCGCCCTCGTGACGGTGATCGCCCCGTCGATCCTCCTCGAGATCCGGGCGGACCGGCCCGACGTCCTCGCGGGGGGGACCGTCGTGTACGCGATCACCTTGAGGAACACGGGCTCCACGGCCGCGCGGACCCTCTGGCTCCTCGACCCCGTCGACGCGCGCCTCGAGATCGTTTCCCACACGGCCCGCGTGCGGGCGGAGGGTGCCCCGGAGCTCAACTGGACCTTCCCCGACGTCCAGCCGGGCCAGGTGGAGACGTTCGAGCTCCACGTCCGCGTGCTTGAAAACGTGGCCCCGCGGACCCTCATCGCGAACGCGGTCGAGGCCGCCTACACGAACAGCGAGGGGCTCGTCCTCGGGTACGTGCGATCGCTCCCCGTGACCGTGGCCGTCGCGGTCGACCCGATGCCCCTCGTGTACATCCTCCTCGGCGGGCTCGCCCTCGGGAGCGTCGCCGTAGTCTACGTCTGGCGAAGGCACAAGGTGGCCATCGAGGAGGTCTTTCTCGTGTACCGGGACGGAGTCCTCATGTACCACCTCTCCCGGACCCTCGTCCAGGAGAAGGACGAGGACGTCCTCAGCGGCATGCTCACCGCGGTCCAGGAGTTCGTCCGGGACGCGTTCCGGTACGGCGAACACCGGGAGCTCCACTCCCTCGACTTCGGGGACTACAAGATCCTCATCGAGCGGGGGAGGATGGTCTACCTCGCCGTCGTGTACTCCGGCGCGGATTCGTCCCTGATCCGGAGGAAGGTCCGCGGGGTCCTCGACCACATCGAGACCGCGTACGCGCGGGAACTCGGCGAGTGGGACGGGGACATGGACAAGATCGTCGGGGCGAGGGACATGATCCGGGACCTCCTGTTCAAGGGGAACGGGATCCTCCCGCGGGCGACGACCCGCCTCGGATGACCCGGAAAAGGAGTGGGCCCGGCCGGATTTCCCGGCCCCGTGCGCGGGCGCGCGGGACCCTTTGAACCGACGACCATCTGGTTATGAGCCAGACGCTCCACCAGACTAAGCTACGGGCCCTTGTGGGCGAGAAGAGGTCCCGCGTATTTAACCGTGCATGGGTCCCGCGTCCGGAGGCCTTCCGCCGAAGGCTTTACGTCCTCCTCGGGCTTCGCGTCCCGGGGGACGGTCATGCGGCACAGCATCACGGGGGACAACCTCCAGTTCGTCCACGTCGAGTTGGACCCCGGCGAGATGGTCTGGGCGGAGGCGGGCGCGATGGTCTACATGAGCGGGAACACGTCCATGTCGACGCGGGCACGGGGCGGCGTCCTGTCCGGCCTCAAGCGCGTGGTGACAGGGGAGTCCTTCTTCGTCACGGAGTTCACCACGCAGGGGGGCCCCGGGATCGCCGCGTTCGCGGGGCGGGTGCCCGGGAAGATCTCCGCGATCGACCTCCGCGGGGGGCGGGAGTGGATCTTCCAGAAGGACGCGTTCCTCTGCGCGGAGAACGCGGTCCAGATGGACATCGCGTTCCAGAAGCGCCTCGGGGCCGTGTTCTTCGGCGGGGAGGGGCTCATCCTCCAACGGTACTGGGGCGAAGGGACCGTGTGGATCCACGCGCCCGGGGACCTCACGGAGTTCAACCTCGGGCCCGGGGAGACGCTCAAGATCAGCTCGGGCCACGTCGTGGGCTGGGAGGCGTCCGTCGCCTACGACATCCAGACCGTCGGGGGCATCAAGACCGCGTTCTTCGGCGGGGAAGGCCTCTTCGTGACAACCCTCACGGGGCCCGGGAAGGCCCTCCTCCAGTCCATGACCCTGGGGAAGATGGCCCTCGCCCTGATGCCCTACATGCCCCACCAGTCGAGCGGCGGACAGTCCTTCCGGATTGGTACGTGAGGGGATCCCGATGAACGCCTGGCTCGCCGCCCTCCTCGTCCTCGTCCTCCTCGCCGCGGGGGTCTTCGTCCTCTTCATCACGGGCCTCCTCGCGGTCCTCCTCCTCGCGATCGGCCTCCTCGTGTTCGTCACGGTCCTCGCGGCCCTCGCGATCTCCGCGATCGCCTTCCTCGTCGCGATCCCCTACTACTTCGTCGCGAAGAAGGCCCATACGGTCCCCGGCGCGTACGAGCTCGAGCGGGTGAAGGAACGGTGACCGCCGCGAGCCAGGACCTCCGGGACCTTCGGGCCCGGATCCCTTCAGACCATGGGCTCACCGTCTTCGACGCGGAGACCCAGGACACTTCCTACGGCACCCTCGTCGTGGACGACGTCCCGCTCATCTTCGACACGCACCGGAAGGACGCGAAGTACGTGGCGACGGCGGAGATCCTCACGGAAATCCTGAAGCCACTACGGATCTCGCGGGCACGGGTCCGGGACTTCGAACGGGCTGCGGCCCATCGGGGCCTCCTGGCGATCCCGTACACGTCGTGCTTCTTCAAGGGGAACCTCCACGTGTACGCGTACGTCGGCGCCGTCCGCGGGTTCGACGTCGCGGCCGTCGGCGGTTCCGTCGAGGACGCGGAGGCCGCCCTGAGAGCCCGGGTCGAGGGACTCTGGGGTCGGATCCCTCGAGAGATCCTCCGGGCGCAGAGGGATCTCCTCGCGGGCCGCCGCCGGGCGCGGTACGACGCGGACCTCGAGGTCCTCCGGAAGCGATACCGGGAGGTCGCAGGCCGCGGCCGCTGACGTGATAACGCACTTATATCGCAGGGGAGTTCGCGGGCGGCATGGCGGACGTCCTCGCCTTCGCCCTGCGCTTCCTCCACATCCTGGCCGGCATCGCGTGGATCGGGGCCGTGGCCTTCAGCCTCGGCGTCGTGCGACGCGCGATGGGGAGAGTCGACCTCGACGCGCGCAGAAGGACCATGCGACAGCTCATCCCCGTCGCGATCCGCTATGTTCCGATGGCCGCCGTGAGCACGATCGTCCTCGGGGTCCTCCTCTACCTCCACATGGGCCGCTTCGACGCGTTCCTCCTCACGGGGACGCCCTGGGGCCGTCTGATCCTCGCCGCCCTCGTCTTCAGCTTAGCCGCGTTCGCCCTCGGGATGGTCCTCGTCGTGGAGACGGGCCGGAGGATACTAACCCACCTCGACGAGCCCGCCTGCGAGCACGGGCCCGAGATGGGGGTCCTCCAGAAACGGTTCAACCTCGGGCAGGTCCTCGCCCTCGCGCTCGGCCTGGTCGTCGTCGCACTGATGATCGAGGCTGCGCACGGGTACCTCAGTTGAGGACGAAAGGAGCCGCAACGGACTCCAGTCCCGGGGAGGAGCGCCGTCGTCCGGATTCGAACCGGAGACCACCTGATTAACAGTCAGGGGCTCTACCAGACTGAGCTACGACGGCCCGCGCGACGATACAGGTGGGCCCCTCAAATAGTTTCGGTCGCGAAGCGCGTCCTCTGTCACTCGAGGCTCTTCCTCAGCTCGACGACGGTCATCGACATGGAGTCGAGGACGCCCTTGAGGTAGTCGAGGAACTCCTGGAGTTTGTCCGTCGTCACGGCGCCCTCGGGGGACGGCTTGATCAGGCCCTCCTGCTCGAGGATGCGAAGGGAGTAGCGGACCTTGTGCTGGGGGAAGTTCAGGAGCTCGGAGAGGCGGATGATCCCGATGGGTTGGTTCTCCATGATCGCCTTGAGCATCGCGACGTGGCGCTGGAGTAGCTTCACCTCGGCCTCGATCTTCGATGTGAGCGCGGAGCGTCGCGTCATGGTCCTCCCTCGAGAACAAGGAATGCCATGGCCCGTGATAGCACATGCAATCTTAAAGGGTTCGCCGGGGCGAGGTCGAGGCAAAGGCCATGGGCCCGTCGCAGGCCTCGCCCCATCCCCGGCTCCCGACGGCGATGACCCCCACGGACACGCCGCGCGGGAAGTCGGCGAGCGCGCGGTCCACCGCGCGGTGGGGCGTGCGCCCGGAGGCCATCTGGTCGTACACGCGCTTCGCGAGGACCCACTTCATGATCTCCTCCCCGATCCCCGTCGTGGACACGGCCCCCGCGGCGCCTGCGTAGAAGCCCGCGCCCACAATCGGGGTGTCGCCCACGCGGCCCGGCATCATGAACGCGGTGCCGCCCGTCGAGGTCCCCGCCGCGAACCGCCCGCGCCGGTCCCTCGCGACCGCGCCGACGGTCCCGTGGAAATCCATGGACTTCCACTTCCGCGCGTACCTTGGGAGGTGGCCCTCCCGGATCTTCCTGAGGGACTCCTCGAGCCTCGCGCGGGACTCCGGCGTCGCGGGGTCGTACGGCGGGTGGCCCTTCGACCTGGCGAACGCGGTTGCGTCGGGGCCCGCGAGGAGGACGTGGGGGGACGTGAGGACGTCCCTCGCGACGAGGATGGGGTTGCGGACGCCCTCGACGCCCGCGACGGCCCCGGCCTCGAGGCTCCCGTCCATGAGCCCCGCGTCCATCTGGATCCGCCCGTCGACGCGCATCCGGGAACCCGTGCCCGCGTTGAGGCGCGGGTCGTCCTCGAGGACGACGATCGCGGCGATGACCGCGTCGAGAGCCCGCCCGCCTTTCCTCAGGATGCCGGACCCGGCGAGGGCCGCGGCCTCCGCGGCGTCCTGGACCCGCGGGTCCGAGCCTGCGCCGCAGTGGGCGAGGAGGAGGGGGCGCACGCGGAGCCCACGGGGCCCGCGGACTTCAAGCTTTTGTACGTGCCTCCCGTCGTAGCCGTCCCGCCCGGATGTGTGACGCGAGGCCTTCGACGCGCCGCCGGAGCTCGTCGCGGATCGCGCGGAGCTCGTCCGGCGTCTTGCCCATGGCCCCGGGGACAGGCCAGTCTTCCGCCTTCCCCGCGGCCCCGATCGGGCACCGGTCCAGGCAGCCGAACGTCACCACGCGGTCCGCCCGGGCCGTCATCTCAGGCGTCACGAGCCGCGGGGTCCGCGGAGCCGCCTCGATCCCGATCTCCCGGAGGAGCTCGAACGCGTTCGGGTTCATCGCGTCCGCGGCCTGGACCCCCGCGCTCTCCGCCCGCCAGCCCGGCGGCGCGACGGCGTTGAAGAGGGCCTCCGACATCACGCTCCGAAACGTGTTCTCCACGCAGACGAAGAGGACGATGCCCATCGGCCTGCCGAAGGATTCGGGGCGGAAAAAGGCTTGCCAGCTCGAGCGCGCCTCGCGGCCTCGATAATCGGGAGCCAAGACTCATATAACGCGGGTCGCGTCGAACGGGACGTGCGCGCGATCGACGCGGAGCGCCTCACGAAGACGTACGGGACCGTAGAGGCCCTCCGGGGGATCGACCTCTCGATCGGCGAGGGGGAATTCTTCGGCCTCTTCGGCCCGAACGGGGCGGGCAAGACGACGATGCTCCGGATCCTCACGGGCCAGCTGCGCCCGACGTCGGGACGGGCGTCCGTCCTCGGCGTCGACGTCGTCCGGGAGCCCCTCCGCGTGAAGGCCCTCGTCGGGATCGTCCCCGAGGTCGAGTCGCCGCCCTCCTACCTCACGGCCCGGGAGTACCTGTACTTCGTGGGCCGGGTCCGCAAGGTCGACGAGGTCGGGAGGCGGATCGACCGCTGGATCGAGTTCTTCGACCTCTCCGGGGAGACGGGCACCCTCTGCAAGGACCTCTCGAAGGGCACGCGGCAGAAGCTCATGCTCGCGGCCGCGTTCCTCCACGACCCCGCCCTCGTGTTCCTCGACGAGCCGTTCATCAACCTCGACCCCATCTACCAGCGCCGGCTCCGGGACCACCTCGAGGCCTACGTGGCGGAGGGCGGCACTGTCTTCATGGCCTCCCACCTCCTCGACATCGCGCAGCGCCTCTGCGACCGCGTCGCGGTGATCCAGGACGGCGGCCTCGTCGCGTCGGGGACGATGGACGAGGTCCGCGGGCCCGAGGCCGACCTCGAGAGTGCGTTCCTGAAGCTCGTCGGGGCCGGGCCATGAGCTACCTCCTCTCCCTCATGATGAAGGAGGAGTACCGGGTCCACACGTCCTACTCGAGCCCGCGGATGTTCCTCGCGTTCCCGTTCCTCATCGCCCTCTTCGCCTTCGCGATCGCGTCGACGAGCGAGCGGCTCTTCGCGTACACGCCTCTCGAGGACGCGATCCTCCTCCTCCACCTGAGCGTATTCCTCTACGGCCTCAGCGTGGGCGCGTTCGGCTTCCTCGGGCGGCAGTACCTCGAGCGGAGGGACGGGACCCGGAACTACCTCGTCACGATGCCCGGGATCCTGCCCATGCGCCTCCGCCGGACGTTCCTCGGGATGTACGTCCGGGACGCGGTCTTCTACATCCTCCTGCTCCTCGCCCCCGCGACGGCCGGGCTCCTCGCGTCCGTCCCGATCACGGGCTTCCGGGTCACGAGCATCGGGATCCTGTTCGGGGCGTCCCTCCTCTCCTTCCTCCTGGGGATGTCCCTCTCCTTCTTCGTGTCGACCGTCTACCTGCGGAGCCGCGCGGGGTTCGGTGCGACGGTCGCCGCGGTGTCCGTCCTGTTCGGGGCCTACGGGGTCGGCCGGGCGATCCCCGCGGGCTGGGTCCTCCCGGGCCTCGCGGCCCACCTCCACCTCCCGCCCTTCGCCGCGGACGTCGGGACCGCCCTCGCGTACGCGGGCGGGACGATCGCAGGGATCGTCGCCATGGTCGGGGCCGCCGTCGCGATGGTCCCCGACCGCTACGAGCCGCCCGCGTCGTCCGCGCGAGAGGAGCTGTCTTCCTTCGACGCCCGCCTCGGCCGCCTGCGGTACGGGACCCTCCTCGCGAAGGAACTCGTGGACCTCAAGCGGAGCGGGACCGTCCTCAAGATGTTCTTCTCCTTCGTGACGCCCCTCCTCCTGCTTTCCTTCACCGCGTGGTTCGTCCGGTACGGGCTCGAAGTGCCCGTCGGTTTCAACAGCGTCTTCTACGCTGCGATGGTCGGCTTCTTCGGGGTCATGCTCTACAATTGGCTCAACAACGTGGACGCGATGGACTATCTCGCAACCCTCCCCGTGTCCGTGCCCCAGCTCATCCGGACGAAGCTCCTCGCGTTCTTCCTCATGACCTCGTGGATCACGGTCGCCTTCGTCGTCGCGATCTCCGCCCTGAACGGGGACCTCCGGCTCCTCTGGCTCGCCCTGCCCGTGGCCCTCGTGACGTCCGCGTACATGGTCGCGATGACCGCGTACCTCACGGGCCTCCGGACGAACTCCTTCCTGTTCGACCCCGGAGTCCTCGCGCGGTTCACGGCGCTCTCCATGCTACCCGACTTCGGCCTCACGATCCTGTCGTTCACCGTGGACCGGGACCCCGTCTTCGCGGCCTCGGGGATCGCCCTCGTCCTCGCCCTCCTCGGGCTGGCAACGTATTTCTTCCTCAAGGGCATTGACGAGAAGTGGCGCTCGACGGAGTTCGGCGAGTGAGCGTCCGGGTGCGGACGGATGGACGGTGCGGTGGCGTTCCGGCGGGCCTTCCATGTCGCGTCCCCGCTCTTCCTCGGGTACTACCTTATCCCCGAGGACCTCGGCGGGGGAATCACCCGGATGGCCCTGACCCTCCTCTTCCTCGGGACCGCGGCCTGCGTGGAGATTGCGAGGATCGCCCTCGGCGTCAAGCTGTTCGGGATGCGGCCCTACGAGGGGAACCGCGTGTCCGCGTACGCCCAGGGGACGGCAGCCCTCGCGGTCGGGATCTTCGTCGTGCGGGAGCCGCAGATCGTCGTTCCCGTGTTCATGGGCATGGCGTGGATCGACCCCCTCGCCGCGTACGCGCGCAAGAAGGGGTGGACGCGGGGGATCCCCGTCCTCGCGTACGGGGCGCTCTTCCTCGGGATCGAGGCCGCATTGAGCCCGTTCGTCCCGAATCCGTTGTCCTGGCCCACGAAGGTCCTCTTCGCGGCCCTCGCGACGGCGACCGCGATGCCCCTCGAGGGCCCCCGCATCCCCCAGCTCGACGACGACCTCCTCATGCAGATCGTGCCGATGGCCGTCCTTGCGGGCACGGCCTTCGGCCTGGGGGCCGCGGGCCTACTTTAGGACCTCGAGCTTCCCGAAGCGGCCCGCGCTGACCTGGAGGTTCCCGCGCCACTCGCGGACCCAGCCGTTCGTAATCCGCACGCGGTCGTCCGACCGCACCCGCTCGATCTCGTCGTTCCACAGGCTCACGGAGACCTCCTGCCCGTCGTCGTCCACGGCCTTCGCGTCGCACACCTTGCCCGACGCGCCAGCGCGGGTCGTGAAGTCCCGGGCGGGCCCCTTCTCGCGGATCGTGAGCTCGATCACGTCGACTTTGCTCTCGGGACGGAGGTCCTTCGCGCGCATGAGCGGGGTCCCCACCGGGGCGGGCCGGAAAAACCTTTGCCGCCCCGGGTCTCCGACCCGCGTAGGAGGCCGAAGCCGCCGCGCCAGACGGCCTGCGGACGGGAGGGATGGCCATCGGAAACCGTGGCGATTCCGCTGTCGTCCCCGCGCTCCCTGTACGCGAGAGCGCGCGCGAATTAACCTTAAAATGCCCGAGCCAGATACCTCGGGAGTCGTTACAGTGAACCGCATCAAGGTCGTAAGCGAGATCGCGGAGCTCGTCCCCATCCTCCGCGCGGTCGACACGGAGATCAAGCGGGAGGTGTTCCGCGAGGTCACCGCGGACTGGAGGACCGCGAAGCAGATCGAGGAGAAGTTCGGAGCCACGGGCCTCGAGGCCCTGCGGTTCTTCGAGAAGATGAAGCTCGTGGAGACGAAGTGGCAGACGGGAGCGACCGCCTCTCCGGAGAAGGCGTACCACGCCTTCTACGCGTCCTTCCACATCAACGCGACAACGCCCGTCCAGGAGATTTCCGACGTCCTGTACGCGGCGATCATGCCTGAGAAGGACTACCTGAAGATCGAGACGAAGGTCTTCGACATGGTGGGCCCTGACGGGAAGTTCGCGGGGGACGTCGCCGACGCCCTCAAGGTGAGCCAGACGATGCTCAAGGCCCTCGTGAAGCGCTCGACCCGCCTCGACTTCCGCGGGCACCGGATCATGCGGTTCGAGGACTGACCCGTGATCACGATCCTCCGCCTGGGCCACCGCCCCGCCCGGGACAAGCGCGTGACGACCCATGTCGCCCTCGCGGCCCGCGCCTTCGGGGCGGACCGGGTCCTCGTCTCCACGCGGGACCCGGGGCTCGAGAGGACCGTCCACGAGGTCGTCCGGAAGTTCGGCGGACCCTTCGAGATCGAGACGGGCGTGGCGTGGAAGAAGGTCCTCCGCGAATGGCGGGGGACGAAGGTCCACCTCACGATGTACGGGCTACCCCTCGACGAAATCCTCCCGAGGATCCCGCGGGACGACCTCCTCGTCGTCGTGGGCGCCGAGAAGGTCCCCGCGGAGGTGTTCGACCTCGCGGACGTGAACGTGGCCGTCGGGAACCAGCCCCACTCCGAGGTCGCCGCCCTCGCCGTGTTCCTCGATCGGCTCCTCGGCGGGGCGGGGATCCGGCGCATCCTGCGGGGGCGGATCGAGATCGCCCCGAGCCCCCGCTCGAAGCTCGTCCGCGAGCGGGCGGAGTAGGGAGCGAACCTTTATCGGAATCCGTCCGAATCGAGTCCCATGGACCCGCGGGCGGGGATCGTCGCGGCCCTCGTGCTGGCGCTCGTCGTCCTCGTCCCCGGGGCCGCCGCGGTGGACGGGCCCACGATCCTCCCCGGGGACGCCTGGACCTACGCGACGAACATGACGATGGGGGAGGGCTTCTACCTGCGCGGGCAGGTGACAACCCAGGCCCTCGCGCGGGAGTCGAGGACCGTGGAGGGCATCGCCGTGGACGTGGTTCGCATGGCCCTCGACGGTCAGGGGGAGGCGCGCGGGACGTTCGACACGGGCGTCGGGCGGGTGCGCGTGACGGGCACTTGGCGCCTGACAGGGGAGGAGTGGCTCGAGGCGGACGGCCTCAAGGTCGTGCGGAGCCTCGTCGACGTGCGCGCGAACGGGACCGTGCACACGGACCCGTTCCCCCAGGCTTTCCTGTTCACCTTGACGAACACGACGACGTTCCGGATCCTCGAGGACACGTGGCGCTTCCCCCTCGACGTGGGGGACGAAGGCGTGCTCGTCGCGGTCATGAACGCGACGGAGGACTCGAGGCTCCAGTGGGGCGGGGTCTCGGACCCGGCCCATTCCGAGGGCGTCGGGAACGTGACCATCGCGTACGTCGCGGAGGCACTCGAGCGCGTCAACGTCCCCGCCGGCCCCTTCGACGCGCTCCGGATCCGCCAGAGCCGGGAGGACGGGTCCTACGAGATCCTTCACTACGCGCCCCGGGCGGGGAACGCCGTCCGGACGGAGGCGCGGAACGGGACGGGGGCCTCCCTCGGGAGCGCGGATCTCGTCGCCTATCGCTACCAGGTCCTCGAGCCCCGCGGGTTCCTCGGCCTCGATGAGCTGACGTGGGCCCTCCTGATCCTCGGCGTCGCGGCCGCCGCGGCGGTCGTCTTCTCCGTCCTGCGGCGGAGGTCGATGAGGGCCCCGCCGGCGGGACCGCCCCCGGAGGGTCCGCCCGCCAAGCCTCCCTAGTCAGAAGAGGTCCTCGAGGTCCGTGAACACGTCCTCGAGGGTGACCCGCAGGGTGTGCCGGGTCGTCTTCGGGGGGAACGGGTCGTCCGCGAGGCCGCGGCGGAGGACCTCCTCCTTCGTGATCTCCTTGACCGGAGCCTCGGGCCACAGCCCGATCTGGACGACGTCGGAGAGGTAGTCGATCAGGTACGCGGGCACCCGGCGGCACCCGAGGGCCCGGAGGGCCTCGTATCGATGGTGGCCGTCCAGGATCACGTAGTCGACGTCGGCCACGAGGATCGGCTTCTTGAGGAATCCGTCCCGCCGGACCTCGTCCGCCGTGCGATCGAGGAGGGCCGGGTCCACGCGCTCGTGGGCGTGGAGGAGGCGGATGTCGACGAACTCGAAGCGCACGGGGGAGGCCGTATGGGTCGTCGCGCGCACGGGGCCCATCGACGAGCGAACGGGCCGACGCCCGAATAAAGCTGTCGAATGTAATTCCGCTGCGCCTACTTGGCGGGGGCCGGCGCGGGCGCCTTCTTCGCCGAGACGCGCTTCGGGAAGTACCGGAGGATCACGATGTCCCCGACGCTCTGCACCCACCGGTAGGGGATGCTGACCGCGCGGCTCCCCTCGACGAGGAGGGGGTTCGTCTCCCCCACGAAGATCCCGTCCACGGCGCCGTTGTCGACATCGACGACGAGGTTGTTCACATTTCCCAGGAAGACCCCGCTGTGGGTATACACCTGGAGCCCGATAATCTCGGACGTCTCTTCGAGCAAACGAGACACCATCCCTTCTGAGGGCGTGTATCCTGGAGGGCTCACTTAAACACTTCGGTGCATCCTGGGATTCCGTCGTAACCCTTTTCCGCCGGGACCTGAATCGCGTCGCCATGTCCGCGCCTCCCCCGCCGGCGGGCAGCTCCGCGCCTCCCGCGGCGCCGCCCGCGCCCGTCCCGCCTCCCCCGTATCCGTATCCGGGCTATGGCTATCCGGTCCCCCGGCCGCGAGACAACGCGGCGACCCTCATCGTGCTCCTCCTCGTCGCCTTCGTCGTGATCCCCGCGATCCTCGGGGTCATCGTCCTCATGTTCTTCACGAGCTTCTTCGGCGGGTTCGTCCCGACGGGCCCAATCGTCGTCCTGGACAACGCGGTCCTCGGAAACGGGAACGCCTCCATCGAGGTCCGCCTCGTCTCCCAGGAGCACCCCATTGATCGATACGGGTTCCGGCTCGAGGTGAACGGCACGGAGTCCGGAACGACGGCGTTCCCGCCAGGCGGCCAGGGTCCGCCCGTCAGCGTCGGCGGCTACTCCCTATCGGTCCGATGGCGGGACGAGGACCTCGACGGACAGGTCGGCGTGTGGGACACGTTCACCGTGAGCGGGGTCGGCGCGCCGCTCCCGCCGAGCACGTCCTTCCGGTTCACATTGTCCTTCGGGGGCAGCGTGCTCGAGGCGAGCGAGTCCTGGTCCACGCCGTGAGCCCTCGTAAGCTCTTTAGCTCCCGGGAGGGATGGGAGGGCCATGGGCACCCCCGCCCCCATGGCTCCCCCAGCGCCGCCTCCCCCCGGCCCGTATCCCCCTGCCGGGATGCCGCCTCCCATGGCCCCGCCTCCTGGCGATCGACTCCCCGTCGCCCTCCTCGCCGTCGTCGCGGTCGTCGTCGCGATCGTCGTGATCGCGGCCGTGTGGTGGATCTTCGTCGCGAGCGTGTTCGTCCCGCCCGCCGTCCGGCCGCAAGTATCCTTTTCGACGCCCTCCCTCACGCAGAGCGGGGCTGCGACCTTCTCTGTTGTGGGCGCGTCGGCCGCGTACCCAGGCGTTGCCTATCGCGCGAACCTTGAGGTCGACACAGTCCTTGGGACGGCAGACTGGCTCCGTGCAAGCACGACGATCACGGTCGGCTCCACCGACTACACGGTGAACTGGCAGGACGCTGACGGACTCGCAACCTTATCGGTGGGAGACCGAATCACCGTCAATGCGCCGGGCGGCCTACCAGCAGGACACGCCTTCAAATTCCTGCTCATCTGGGCGGACGGAAACGCCGTGGGCGAGGCCTTTTGGACGGTTACCCTCACAAAGCCTGTCATAACCTTCGCGACCCCATCCACGTCGGGCGGGACCACGACCATCCCTGTCGCCGCGGTCTCGCAGTCCGCAGGCCGCGACAACTACCGCGTGAACCTGCGCGTGAACACGACGACGGGCAGCGCGGTCGCCCTCGCGCCGGCGGGAACCGCCTCGAACGTCAGCGTCGCCGGGACGACGTACGCGATCACATGGACGGACATCGGAGGTGAGGCGACGGTGAACGCAGGGGACACGTTCAGGATCACGACGGCGGGGGGACTTCCGTCCGCGAGCACGTTCACGTTCTTCCTGCTCTGGTCCGACGGGTCGCAGATCCAGTCGTCGAGCTGGACGACCGCATGACAAGGCCGGCCGTCACACGATGTGCGCGGGGATGTCCTCGAGCTCCCGGTCGCAGTATCGGCAGACGACGCGCAGGGGGCTCTTCGACTTCACGAGGAACTCCGCCTCGACGGGCTCCCGCGCGTTCGTGATGCAGTTCGGGTTCCCGCACTTCAGGATCCCCACGACCCGCTCGGGCAGGCTCACGCGGCGCTTCTCCGCGACGTTGAAGTTCCGGATCACGTTGACCGACGCGGACGGCGCGATGAGGGCGATCTTGTCGATCTCCCGCACCCCGAGCTCCCGGTCCTCGACCTTCACGATGTCCTTCCAGCCCATCGCGTGGCTCGGGACGTGCATCGCGACCGTCACCGTCGAGGAGACGTTGTCCCCGATCCCGAGGATCTTGAGGACCTTGAGGGCCATGCCCGCGGGGATGTGATCGATCACCGTCCCGTTCTTGATCGGGGTGACGCGGAGCTCCCTCATGACCCGCCCCCCAGGATGAGGTCGAGGAGGGCCATCCGCACGGGGACCCCGTTGAAGGCCTGCTTGAAGTACAGGGCATGCTTCGTCCGGTCGACGTCGGGGGAGATCTCCGTGACCCGCGGCAGGGGGTGCATGATGATGAGGTCGCGCTTCGCGTCCCGGAGGAGGTCCGCGTCCACCCGATAGGAGCCCGCGACCTTCTCGTACTCCTGGGGGTCCGGGAACCGCTCCTTCTGGATCCGGGTCACGTAGAGGACGTCTGCGTCGCGGATCGCCTCCTCCAGGCGGTGGGCGAGGCGGAACGTGAGGCCCTTCTCCTTCACGTGCTCGATGATCTCCCGCGGCATCTCGAGGGTCGGCGGGCTCACGAACATGAGGTTCGCCCCGAGCTCCGCGAGGGCGTACGTGAGGGAGTGGACCGTGCGGCCGTACTTCAGGTCGCCCACGAGGGCGACGGTCTGCCCCTCGATCGTCCCCTTCTCGTCCCAGATCGTGTAGAGGTCGAGGAGGGTCTGCGTGGGATGCTGGCCCGCCCCGTCCCCCGCATTGATCACGGGCTTCTCGGAGAAGCCCGCGGCGAGACGAGCGGCCCCCTCCTGGGGATGCCGAAGGACGATCCCGTCGCTGTACGCCTCGACCATCCGGATCGTGTCCGCGAGGGTCTCCCCCTTCTGGACGGAGGTGCCCTCCGCGGAACTGAAGCCCAGGGCCCGCCCGCCGAGACGGCTCACCGCGCTCTCGAACGAGAGACGGGTCCTCGTGGAGGGCTCGTAGAACAGGGTCCCCAGGATCTTCCCCTCGAGGGACCGTGAGACCTTCTTGCCCAGGGCGACGGGCACCATCTTGCGCGCGGCCTTCAGGACCGTGTCGATGTCCGCCCGCGAGAAGTCGCGGATGGACAGGACGTCCCTCCCCCGGAAGCTCGACATCGCGGCGGATATCCAAAGGACCCATTTAAAGGATAGCCGAGGAGCCCAGTGGCCGATAGAAATCGAGGGGTGGCCGCAACGTGCGGCCGCGTCCCCTCACTTCTCCGACTCCTTCCTCCCCAACTGGGTGACCCGCGAGGGCAGGATCACGATGCCTCCCTCGGAGCCCATGTACCGCTTCCAGTCCTTCGAATGCTTCTGGGCCTGCTTCGCCCGCTCTACGGCGATCGTCGCGACGACTTGCTTGACGACCTCGTCCACGTCGACGCCGAGGACCTCGCGGAGGAGGTACTTCATGCGGTCGCGGTCCATGGCGAGCCGGCCCATTCCCGGACGCCGTATAAGTCGGAATTGTCAACCGTCTCACGGATGAGACGGATGCGCGGGGCGTCCGACATGGCGGGCATGGGAGCGTTTGTCAAAGCGCCAGAGATCGGGTCGAGCGCCTCGTCCCGGCCTCCTCCGGACGAGGGCCCCGCCCACACGTTGGGTAAAGAAAGAGGCAGGACGAGGGGTTCTCGGTCCTGCCTGTGGGTTGTGGAGGAGGGGTTATTGGTAGGTGCCTGGCTCGACGACGTCGACCGCCTTCCAGTCGCCGCCGAAGTCCTTCGTGATCCCGGTCGCGAGCTGGAAACGGACCCGCAGGCGGCCGTTCTCGAAGAAGATGTACGCGTTCTTGAGCTGGGACATGTAGAGGGAGATCCTCTTCCCCTTCTGGGTGAGGGCGCGCTCCGTGCAGCGGATGAGGCCCGCCCGCTCGAGCGCGTGGATCCTCCGGTAGCAGGCGGCGATCGGGATGCCGTACTCCCGGCTCAGGTCGATCGCGGAGCGCGGCTTCTTGAAGGTCGCCACGAGGATCTTCGCCGAGTACTCGTCTGTTACGAGCCTCGAAGCTTCCAAGGGGTCCGTATCTCTGCCTCCTCGATGTGGAATCGAGGGGCCAGGATGGTATATAACCGGCGGGGCACGATTATCCCGCGTGATTCTCATTCTCCGGAACGTGCGCGCGCCCGCGCGTGGTGGGATCAGCCGCCGCAGCAGCCGCCCTCGGACGACTCCCCGCAGGCGCAGCCGGGGCCGCAGGACCCCTCGTGCTCCTTGTGGGCCATCGGGAGAGGCACGGCTGTCTCCGTCGGCGGAGGGGCCGGCTTCTTCGTCTTCGCGAGAATCTCCATGAGGCTCATCGGCGTCGGAGGTCTCCCAGGGGGCTTTCGGTATATCTAGACTTCGTCGCGGTTCCCGTCACGCGAGGTGGCGCTTCACGCGCTCCTCGAACGCGTTCCGTGGCATCGCGCCGACGACCTGGTCCACGAGCTTCCCTCCCTTGAAGAAGAGGATCGTCGGGATGCCCATGACCATGAACTCCTGGACCTTCCGCGGGTTCTCGTCGCTGTTGATCTTCGCGAAGGTCACCTTGCCGGCGTACTTCTTTGAGAGCTCCTCGATCGTCGGGGCGATCGCGCGGCACGGGGCGCACCACTCCGCCCAGAAGTCCACGACGACGTAGGAGTTCTCTTTCACGGTCTTGTCGAAGTCGGCGTCGGTCACATGGAGGGGGTGGTCTGCCATCGTCCTGCACCCTGCGGCGCGGGACACGGGACGGTCCTTTATAAAACTCCGCTCCGCCGGAGTGAACCGGGGCCGGGATTAGGCCCGCGTCCGCCGATCGCATGAGCCGTCGCCCATCTCGACGAAGGGCGGGACCATCGAGGGATTCTTCAAGCCCACTGCGTTCCGGAACGGTATCCCGATGGGCACCGCCCTCCGACGGCGAACGAAACGACGAGCGGCCAGGTCGGTCGCCAAGGGCCCTCGTCGCGTTGCCCTGTCGAAACGACGAAGGAAGAGCCTGGATAGTAGGGACCATGCCCTGCTCGTGCTCTGGGCCGCGGATTGCGTGGAGCGCGTCCTGCGGCATTTCGAGGGTGCCTGTCCGGACGACGACCGACCTCGTCGGGCCGTTCGCGCTGGACGGGAGTGGGTGAGAGGGAGCATCGCGCTGCACGAGGCACATGCGGCACCGGTCGCGGCCCACTCGGCCGCCCGAACGGCTGCGGATCCGTCGGCCCGCTCGGCGGCCCGGGCGGCCGGTCACGCGGCGGCGACCGCCCACGTCGTCGGGCACGCGCGGCATGCCGCCTCTTACGCGCTCGCGTCGGTCGCCGACGCGGTCGGCTCCGCGGAGGCCGCCGCCGCGGAAGAACTCGATTGGCAGCGTCGAGGCCTTCCGGGCCGCCTGCGTCCGATCGCCTTCCCGGGGCGAGCCGACGTCCCTCGCGCCCACCCTCGACGTTGATTCGGCGGGTGGGACGGCCTGCTCCAGCGTAAAAATGCTTATATAGAAGCCCAATCATAGGCCGAACGGGAATTCTCATGATGGGCGGACAGCCAATCATCATCCTCAAGGAAGGGACCGAGCGGGAGAAGGGCAAGGGGGCGGCCTTCAACAACATCGCCGCCGCGCGCGCGGTGGCCGACGCGGTGAAGTCGACCCTCGGCCCGAAGGGCATGGACAAGATGCTCGTCGACTCCCTCGGGGACGTGACGATCACGAACGACGGGGTGACGATCCTCAAGGAGATCGAAATCGAGCACCCCGCGGCCAAGATGCTCGTCGAGGTCGCGAAGACCCAGGACGACGAGGTCGGCGACGGGACGACGTCCGCCGTCGTCCTCGCAGGGGAGCTCCTCAAGAACGCGGAGTCCCTCGTCGAGCAGGAGGTCCATCCCACGGTCATCGTGAGCGGCTATCGGATGGCCGCCGCGGAGGCCGTGCGGGCGATCGAGAAGATCGCCTTCCCCGTGAAGCGGGACGACGCGAAGCTCCTCGCCTCGATCGCTTCGACGGCGATGTCGGGCCGCAGCGTTGGGGACAGCGCCGCGTTCCTCGCGGAGATCGCGGTCAAGGCGGTCCAGGCCGTCGTCGAGGAGGTCGCAGGCGAAGTCCGCGCGGACGTGGACAACATCCTCGTCCAGAAGAAGCATGGCGGGAACGTGAAGGACACGGCCCTCATCCAGGGGATCGTGCTCGACAAGGAGCGCGTCCACCCCCGCATGCCCTCGTACGTGAAGGGGGCCAAGATCGCCCTCCTGAACCGTGCCCTCGAGATCAAGAAGACGGAGGTCAGCGAGGAGATCAGGATCCGCGACCCCATGAAGCTCCAGAAGTTCCTCGAAGAGGAAGAGCGATCCCTGAAGACGATGGTTGACAAGATCGTCGCGTCCGGGGCCAACGTCGTCCTGTGCCAGAAGGGGATCGACGACCTCGTCCAGCACTACCTCGCGAAGGCGGGCCTGTTCGCCGTCCGCCGGGTGAAGGAGAGCGACATGAAGAAGCTCGCGAAGGCGACGGGCGGCCGGATCGTCACGAACCTCGACGACCTCACGAAGAAGGAGCTCGGGAGCGCGGACATCGTCGAGGAGAAGAAGATCGGCGGGGAGGACATGACGTTCGTCACGGGCTGCAAGCACGCGCGCGCGGTCACGGTCCTCGTCCGTGGAGGCACGGAGCACGTCGTCGATGAGATCGAGCGGATCCTCCACGACGCCCTGCGGGTCGTCTCCGTCGCGATCGAGGATGGCAAGGCCGTGCCCGGCGGGGGCGCGGTCGAAGTCGAGCTGTCCCTCCACCTGAAGGATTACGCGGGGACGGTCGGCGGCCGCGAGCAGCTCGCGATCGAGGCTTTCGCCCGCGCCCTCGAGGTCATCCCGAGGACCCTCGCGGAGAACGCGGGGCTCGACGCGATCGACGTCCTCCTCAAGCTCCGGAACGAGCACCAGAAGCGGGGAGGCCGGAGCGCGGGCCTCAACGTGTTCACGGGGGAGCCCGAGGACATGACCAAGTCCAACGTCGTGGAGCCCCTCCGCGTGAAGACGCAGGCCATCGAGTCCGCGACGGACGTCGCGGCGATGATCCTCCGAATCGACGACGTGATTGCGTCGAGGAAGGGTGCAACTCCGGGGCCAGGCAGCGGCCACGAACACGGCGGCGGGATGGGCGGCATGGGCGGGATGCCCGGCATGGGCGGGATGTGAGGTCCTTCACGGGCCCGCCGGCTGCGGAGTGACGACGCCCGACCCCACGAGATCCCGCAGCTCCTTCGCGGCCCCTTCCGGGGTCTCCTCGAGTCCCACCTGGAGGACCTCCGTCCGCTCGACGCCGTCCCCGCTCTCCCGCAGGGAAACGGCCTCGACGAGGAACCGGCACGGCGTCCCCTCCACTCGCACGACGCGAGCCGGGGTCCGACGCGTGCGCCCCGCGAGGACATCCACATGGACGGACCTCCCTGCGCCCTCGAGGGCCTCCCGCACGGCCCCCTCGACCTCGACGAGGGGCCTCTCCACGACGATCCGGTACCCGACGGGGCCCCGCCGGGCGACCCGGGGAAACAGGAGGAGCAGGGCGAACACGGTCACGAAGACAGCGACGGCCAGGAGGACCCCCGCGCCGAACGCGGCCTCGCTCCCCGCCCCCGTCACGGCGAGCACGCCGACGCCGAGCAGGACCATCGAAGCCCCCAGGAACGACGCGAGCATGCGCCAGTAGTTCACGTAGGACCAAGACGGGGGGGGATCGCGGGAAGGGGCCGGCATGGGCTCGTCCATCTCACGCCTCCTCGAGGACGAGGCTCCCGAACTTCCCTCTCGTGACCTCGAGCCCCCAGTTCGTCCGCTTGACGTACGCGTCGAGGATCCGCACCCGTGTTCCGACCGCGACCTTCCCGCGCTCGACGAGCGCCACGTCCTCGTCCCAGAGCGGGAACCGACAGAAGCCGCTCTCGTCCCGGAGCTCGAGGTTCACGACCCGCCCTCGGCTGCCATCCTGGCGGGTGAACTCCCGGACGGGGGACATCCCGACGACCTGCGCCCGCAGGCTCGCCTCGGCGCCCTCCTCGAGGTCCGCGATCCGCGTGAACGTCGCGACGCTTCGGCCGTGGCGCTCCACGACGAGCATGGAGGCCGCGTCCCGGTCCAGGAGGCCGCCCCACTCCACGAGGACGCGGTCGACCTCCGCGTCGAACGCCTCCGGGGCGAGGATGTCCTGGACCTTGTCGAAGTGAGGCCTCCGCACGACCGCCGCGTACGGTGGACCGCGGGAAAAACCTTGCCCCGAGCGGCGTCGTCCGTAGGGTACTTTCGGAGGATACTTGGCCCTTCGGGCCCCCTTCCGTCTGGGTCGAGTGGGATGACCGCGAAGGAGATCGTCGTCCCGTACGCGCGGCTGAAGGAGGGCCTCGAGCGGATCCGCGGGTACTCTCTCCAGGAGCGGGAGGGCCGCATGGACTTGGCGTTCGAACCCCACTTGGTCGA
>Ga0209341_10000991_pt1 | contig 28679 bp, 22 predicted proteins | sample RifCSP13_2_FD_184020 | JGI IMG/M metagenome (GOLD analysis project Ga0209341, IMG submission 184020) | Soil microbial communities from Rifle, Colorado - Rifle CSP2_sed 13_2 (SPAdes) (version 2) | ecosystem: Environmental > Terrestrial > Deep subsurface > Rock core/Sediment | place: Rifle... | reverse complement strand
GTACTCGGGCTGCTCGTCGTTGATCAAGCCCGGAGGGATCGCGTAGTTGATGACATACATCGAGTCGGGGAGGGGATAGTATCCGACCGCGACGGGAGAAATCAGCCCGATGGTGTCGAGGATGCGCGCACCGGTGTGGTAGCCGAGGGCGCCGACGTCGCCTGCCGCCAGAGTCTCTCCGGGCTCGATCCGCCCGACGAGATCGGCCGCCACCCTCTCGTAGAGAAGCTCGAGCTTGATGAATGCCATCTGGGGCGCCGGGCGGTCGGGGCCGTGATCTGGATGGAGTGTCCAAGCGTTCAGCGTGAGGGCGAGGCCGGCTGCTGCCAGCGCGAGGGTGGGCAGAGGGCGTCTCACGTCCTGGGAGATGGCGTCGGCGCCGAGGAAGATTCCCAGCAAGTAGAGCGGCATCGGAGGGGCCAGATACCAGCGGAAGATCAGTGGGTTGGCGATCGCGAAGACGGCGAAGTAGGCGAAAGGATAGAGGAAGAGCGGCCATTTCTCGGAGCGCCGGCGCAGGATGCGGAAGGCCCCGATGGCGAATAGGATAGGGTGCAGGAACAATCCGACCGCAATCGCGCCGGGCCCGAAGGTAACCTCCTCGAAGAACGGAGTCCCGTAGTGCTGGAGCAAGCGGACGAGCCCGGCATCCGGGGGAAGACGGTAGGCAGCCACCTTGGCCAGGATCGAATTGGGGATGGGGTTGCCGTAGACGGCGGTGCCGAACGCAATCCAAGCCAGGAGGGGCACGGCGCCGGCCAGGATCTCCCGCCGCGTCAGGGGGACCCGCTCGCGATTCCAGCGCCCGGGAGGCAGCGACCGCCGAAGTCGCTCAATGGCCAGCGGGGCGACAAGGATCAGAGCATCGGGCCGGGTGAGGAGCGCCAGCGCGGCAGTGAGGGCCGCGGCAGTTGGTCTGCCGCTGGAATGTAAGTACAATGTCCCCGTCATCAGGGCGATGACGAGGCTGGTCTCCATCCCTCCGATGGCAAACGTCACCGATGTCGGTGTGAAGGCCCAGACCAGGGAGGCGGCGGCTCCGGCGAGGGGGTGACCGAGCCTGCGACCCAACAGGACGAGCAGCACGCATGTGCCGGCATCGGCAAGGGCGTTCACGGCAAGGGCGAGGCTGGGATAGGGCGCGTGCACCCCGCCACTGAACAGGCCCAGCCCGGCCAGGAGAACGGCGTAGACCGGGGTGGTCGTGCCAAGGACGGCTTCGCCGGGGTTGTAGACGAGACCCTCGCCGGCGATCAGGTTCTGCGCGTAGCGAAAGGTGATGTAGGCGTCGTCGATCGTGCGCGGCCCGGGGATGAGGCGGGCCGCAAGGGCCAAGACCGCGATCAGGATTTCGGGTTGCAGCAGCCGACGCAGTCGCACGGCGGGATTATAGCGACGGGGCAGGGCGGGGGGAAGCAGGCCGAAAGGCCTCCCTCCGTCTGGAGAATGGCGGCGGGGACGGCGGCCCTCTCGCTGGCCCTCAAGAGCGCCCTCCTGGCGCTCGAGGCCTTCCCGTTCAACGCAGATGAAGCCGTGGTCGCGCTTATGGCGCGCCATATCTTGCGGGGAGCCCGGCCCACCTTCTTCTACGGCCAGGCCTACATGGGGAGCCTCGACGCGGGGCTGGTGGCGGGAGGCTTTGCCATCCTGGGCCAGAAGGTGCTCGTCGTCCGGCTGATCCAGATGTTGCTCTTTGCCGCAACAGTGGGGATCACCGTAGTCCTGGCGGCGAGGATCACCGGCTCGCGCCGGGCAGCTCTCGCCGCCGGCCTGCTGATGGCCATCCCGACGGTCAACGTTACTCTCTATACAACGGTATCCCTCGGTGGATATGGCGAGGCTTTGCTGATCGGAAGCCTGCTGCTTCTGATCTCTCTTTGGATCGCCGATCACCCGAGGTCGATCGGGGTGTACTTCCTCTGGGGAGGCTTGGCCGGCCTTGGATTCTGGGCTTTCGCCCTCACGCTCGTCTTCGCGTTTCCGGCGGGACTCCTGGTTCTGTGGGCCGGATGGAGGGAAAGGAGAGGCCTGGCAGGCCGCGCCTTGGCTCTCCTCGCAGGGATCGCCCTGGGCGCCTCGCCCTGGCTGGCGTGGGCCGTGCGGAATGGGCTCGGCCCTCTCTTGTCTGAGGCGGGCGGCGCGGCTATCGCCGGGGCGAGCCCCGGCGGATGGCTGGCCGCCTCTTGGCTTCACCTCGTCAATCTCCTACTCTTCGGGTCGACGGCCGCCGTTGGCCTGCGCCCGCCATGGGAGATCCGCTGGCTCGCGCCCTGGCTTGCGCCGCTCGCGGTGGCCTTCTGGCTGGCGGCCCTGTTTCACATGATGCGCCGCGCCGTGAGGGGCGGGATCGGGGATAGGCTGCTCGCCGGCGTCGCGAGCGTGCTGGCTGTAGGCTTCGTGCTTACGCCCTTCGGGGCGGATGCCTCGGGCCGGTATTTCGTTCCGCTCGCCGTCCCGATGGCAATCTTCGGAGGCGCGCTGATCGCCGCGCCCGGCTTCCAGCGCCCCGCGGTCGCCTGGGCGGCGCTGGCCGGGGTCGTGGCGTTCAACCTGTGGGGCAACATCCAAACCGGTTTCCGCAATCCCCCTGGCATCACGACCCAGTTCGATGCCGTTACGCAAATCGATCACAGCTACGATCCACAGCTCATCGCTTTCCTCGGCGAACAGGGCGAAACGCGCGGCTATACCAACTACTGGGTGGCGTATCCTCTGGCGTTCCTATCGGGCGAAGAGTTGATCTACGTCCCTCGCCTCCCATACCATCAAGACTTCCGCTACACGCCGCGGGACGACCGCTATCCCCCCTACGACGAGGCCGTGGCCGAGAGCGAGCGAGTGGCGTACATCACCACACATCATCCGGCCCTCGACGAGCGCATCCGGGAAGCCCTTATCGGATACGGGGTGTCCTTCCAGGAGATCTCGATCGGTGATTATCAAGTGTTCTATGATCTCTCTCGCCCCATCCGCCCGGAGGCGCTGGGCCTGGGTGAGGAAACGGCCAGGCGATGAGCGCTTCGAAACGCACTCGACCATTGGCGCGCCTTGCCGGCAAAGGCGGCGACTGTGCGATGGCGGAAGGAGCCTGCTTCGTTGAAGTTTGAACGTCTCGTAGCGGCGATCGCCTTCCTGGGCGTGGCAGCGATGTCCGTGCGGGTGTCGACCGATGGCGACACTTTCTGGCACCTGCGCGCCGGGGAATGGATTCTGGAGCATGGGCAGGTCCTGACGACCGATCCGTTTTCGCTCACCCGGAACGGCCAACCGTGGGAATACCCCGGATGGCTCGCCGAGATTGCCCTCGATGGAGCCTTCCGAGGGCTTGGCTATGCCGGGCTCAACTTGCTCACAGCGGCCTCGGTCGTCCTCGCGCTGGCACTTCTCTGGCCGCTCCTGGAAGGCCCCACGCTTCTTCGAGCCTTCGTGCTGTTGCTGGCAGCGATCACCTCGGCCGTCTACTGGTCGGCGCGGCCGCAGATCTTCTCGTTTGCGCTCACGGCCGCGTTCCTGCTTGTCCTGGAGACGTGGAGGGCCGGCGGGATTCGACGCGTGTGGGTGCTCCCGGTCTTGATGGCACTCTGGGCCAATCTCCACGGCGGCTTCGCCATCGGGTTCCTGCTCCTCTTCGTCTACCTGGCAGGCGCGCTGATCGAGCTTGGGCGCGAGGCGCTCTTTGGCGGTGTCGCCCTCCAAGATGCGTGGAGCGGCAAGAGAGCCGAAATCCTCGGCCTTGTGGCTGCCGGTCTGCTCTCGGCGGTTGCCGTCGGGCTCAATCCCCACGGGCCCGTCATGCTGCTCTATCCCTTCCGGACCGTTTCCATCGGCGTCCTGCAGGACTACATTCAGGAATGGCAATCGCCGGACTTCCATCGGCTGGAGGTCCAGCCCTTCCTGTGGATGCTGCTGCTCGGCGCCCTCGTCTTCGCCCTCTCGACGCGGCCGAAGCGGCCAACCGAGCTGATCGCCTTCCTCGGGTTTGCCGCTATGGGGCTCCTGGCCGGGCGCAACATCGCCCTCTTTGCCCTCGTCGCGGCGCCCTCCCTGGCGCGCCATGCCGGATCGGCGCTCGAGCCGATCACGCGCTGGATCCGCCGCGGCAAGGATGTGCCCGCAGGCGCGGCCCGCCTCCTCAACACGACGCTCTTCGTCCTGGCGCTGCTTGCGGCCGCGCTAAAGATCGCCCTCCCTCTCGGCAGCCAAGTCAACGCCCAGGCGATCGGGGATCGCCAGCCGGTGGCGGCTGTCGATTGGATCCGTGAACATCGGCCGCCGGGCCCCCTCTTTAACTCCTACAATTGGGGTGGCTACATCCTCTGGGCTCTCTACCCCGACTACCGGACCTTCGTCGACGGGAGGACCGACCTGTTTGACGACGCGATCCTCAATGACTACCTCGAGACCTGGCGGGGAGGCCCAGGATGGGAGGAGGTCTTTGCACGCTGGGACATTCGTCTTGCTCTCCTCGAGCCGGGCGCGCCCCTCGTTCTGGCGCTCGAAGCCTCCGGTTGGGAGAGCCTCTATGAGGATGACCAGGCCATAGTCCTGGGGAGGCCCGAGCAGCAGTGAGCCGGCCGCTGTGGGTGGGCTTGACGACGCTGGGCCTGGTTTCGGCCTTTGCCGTGGCAGTTCTCGCGGGGCACGGTTGGGATCCGAGGGCGTTTGTGTTGGAGCGGCCTGCGGACATTCCGCCGGAGCAGACCTGGGGAGTGGGCTATGACGGGCAGCAGTCCTACGCCATCGCCCTCGATCCGTTTGGGCCGGCGCAGGGACTGGACTACCCGGCCTATCGCTATCTGCGAATCCTCTATCCGCTTTTCGCGCACATCCTCGCCTTCGGAAGAGCCTCTCTGATTCCCTGGTCGATGCTTTTCATCAACGTTGCCGCAGCCGCGGTCTCCGCCGGGCTCCTGGCAAGCCTGTGCGAGAGGCGCGGCGTGCACGGTGCCTGGGCGCTTATCGTCTTTCTCTCTTTCAACTACCTGATCGTCATTCGCTTCGACCTCACCGAACCGCTCGCCCTTGCCTTCGCTCTCGCCGGCCTTTGGGCCTGCGAGCGTGGGCACCTCCCGCTCGCCGGGGGCGCGTTTGCCGCCGGCGCCTTAGCCAGGGAGGTCACTCTTGCCTTCCCCCTTGCTTTGGCTCTTGTTTCGGCCCTACGCGGCCGGTGGAAGAAGGCGTTGTACCTCACCGCCGTGAGCGCCGGGGTCTACATCGTGTGGGTGGCGGTGGTCTGGACGCGGCTCCCCGGCCCCAGGCTTCTTCCCCTCGACTTGGCGCCGACGTTCCCGCCCTTCGCTGGGCTGACCAGTCTCCAGCCCGTTCAATCCAGGGTGCTCGTCCTCCTGTGGGCCATCATCCCGGCGGTGATCGGGGGCGTGGCCGCGGTGTGGGACATCCTGCATGCACCGGCTTCGACCGGTTCCGAGAGCGCCTGGCTGGTGGCGGCCAACTCCGGCCTGATGGGCATCCTGCCGCTCGCCTCGTGGATCGACCCCCTCGCCGTGCTCCGGCTGGGGCTCGGGCTGCTCGTGGCCCTCATCTTGTGGTCAGCGAGATTTCACCCGCGCGCGCTCCGCTGGGAGGTCGCCCTCTGGGTGCCCTCGCTTCTGATGCCGTTGCTCATCCCGGGGTTCATCGGATGATGCCGACCGCGCCGCCTGCGCCCAGCCCTCCCGCTCGCATGGCCCGGGCTTCCTATGCGCCCGCCGCAGCTCTCGCGGCCTTTCGCGTACTACTGCTGGCCGCGCTTCCCTATGAGGCGCTGTTTGGGTACGGCGACTACCAGCATTTCTTCAACCTGGCGCAATTTGCCCGGGAGGGGCCGGGCGGCCTGCCCCTGGTCGGCCATTGGGTGGAGTTCCCGCCGATATTCCCCTACCTATCGCTCGCGATCTACCGGCTCACTGGGGGCGTCCCACACCTCTTTAGCTACGCCCTAGCCCTGCTGATGACAGCCTGCGATTCCGTCAACGTGATTCTTCTCACTCGGATCGCTGCGAAGCGCTTCACCGGCCCGGATGGAGGCCGGGCGGGCTGGATCTACGCGGGTTTCCTCGCCCTTCCGGCGTTCGGATGGTGGACCTTCGAGCCGCTGGCAGTCCTGTGGATGCTCCTGGCCCTGGACGCGTTCCTCTCCGGGAGGGCGACTCGGGCGGGGGTGGCCGCGGGGCTGGGGATCCTGACGAAGGTGATTCCCGGGGCCGTCTTGCCCGTCGCCTGGCGGTTCTTGCCGAGGCGGCAGGCGGCGGTTGCGACGGCCGCTGCGGCAGCTGTCGTGGCGGCGGGGCTCGCCCCATTCTTCATAGTTCGTCCTGAGATGGCCGCCGCCAGCCTGCGTTCGCAGGCCTCCAAAGGATCCTGGGAGACGATCTGGGCGCTCCTCGACGGCAACCGGGGCACGGGGATCTTCGGACCTCTGAGAGAGAGGCTCGATCCCGCTCTTGCCGCCTTGCCCCGAGGCGAGCCCGCTCGGATCCCTCATTGGATTCCGTCGCTCGTCGCCGGCGCTCTCGGCCTCCTCATTCTCCTGCGCACGGACGGCCGGGACCGGAGGAAATCCGTCGTCCTCCTGGCGTTTCTCTTGTCACTCCTGTTCCTCTGGGCAAGAGGCTGGAGCCCGCAGTGGCTCGCCTACCTGGCACCGCTCCTGCTCCTCAGCTTGCCCCTCGGCCAGGCGCTTGGCTTTGGCTTGAATCTTGTAGCCATTTCCCTTCTGGAGTGGCCCCTGTTGCTCTCTCGAGGTGCGTTCGGCATGCTCTGGATCCCGGTCGTGATCCGCACGGTCGTGCTCCTTCTACTGGCGCTCGTGTTGGGGCGCAGCCTTCTGGAAACGAGGCTCGCGCCCGACCTCGGAGGTCGGGGTTGAGACGGCGTCACTCGCGCGGGCTGGGAGCCCTCAGCCTTGTCCTGCTGGCTGGCCTGCTTGCCGGCCTCACTCTGGCGAACTACCAATTTGCCCTGCGAGCCCCCGGCGGGAACGATTTCCTCACTCGCTGGGTGGGCGCACAAGCCTGGTTGCGCGATGGCATCAACCCCTATGATCCTCGTGTGAGCCTCAGGGCGCAAGAGATGATCTACGGACGCCCGGCTGATCCGGCGAGCGGGGAAGACGTCGCCAACTTCGTCTACCCCCTGCCGGCAATGATCTTTTTTGGGCCATTTGGCCTGCTGCCCTACACGATGGCGCGCGCCGTGTGGATGACTCTCCTTGAGCTCTGCCTCCCGGCGATGGTGATCCTCGGCGCTCGTCTGGCGCGCTGGAACCCGCCCATGGGGGTGATGGGGTCACTGATGTTGTTCTCGGTGATGTGGTATCACGGGTTCCGCGCGGTCGTTGTGGGGCAATTCGCCGTGATCGAAGCGCTGTTGATGACCGCCGCCTTGCTCGCGATTCAGCGCAGGCACGATGTTTGGGCCGGGCTCCTGCTTGCCCTCACCGTCGCCAAGCCGCAGATGGCCTTCCTCCTGGCGCCTTTCGCCGTCCTGTGGGCTGCCTCCCAGCGCCGCTGGTGGGTCGTCATCTCCTCGGTGGGATTCCTCGGCCTCCTCATGGGCGTATCCCTTCTGCTCATCCCGGACTGGCCGACCCTCTGGCTGCGGCAGTTGATCGACTATCCCACCTACACCGATATCGGATCGCCCATTTCGATCCTCGCCTCGGCTGTCCCCCCGGCGGAGGTGTGGATCGAGCGTGTGCTCACGGCCCTGCTACTCCTCTACCTCCTCTGGGAGTGGGGCCAGGCCTCGGGAAAGGGAGAGCGGCCGTTTCTCTGGGCGGCGCAACTGACGCTGGTGATCACCAATCTCGTGGCCTTCCGCACCGCCACGACCAACTTCGTTGCGCTGCTCCCCGCGCTCTGCCTGATCTTCGCCGTCTGGAGCGAGCGGTGGGGGCGAGGGAGCCGATTGTCGGTGGTCCTGACGCTCAGCGTGTTGATGGCTGGGCTTTGGGCTCTGTTCCTCTCGACGGTCGAGGGCAACGTCGAAAGTGCGGCGATGTATCTTCCGGCGCCGATCATCATCCTACTCGGTCTATGGTGGGCTCGCTGGTGGGCACGAAGGGAACCGCTTCCGCCGCGCGCCTCGGGCCTGTGATCGCCGCTCTAGACGAGGCAGACCGGCCGTGACGCCCCCCAACGCGCGGGATGATCCTGCCTCTCGAACGGACATGACCTGGCGAGCCCTGGCGCTCTGGGCGCTCAGCGGCATCGCCTTCGGGATCCGCGCTGCGGGCCTTGGGGTTCAGGGATTCTGGTTTGACGAAGCCTACACTCATTGGATCGCCCGCCTTTCGCTCGGAGACGCCTGGCAGGTGGTCGTGGCCGACGGCGTCCATCCCCCGCTGTACTACGCAGTCGCCAGGGCGGCGCTTCTCTTGGGCCAGAGCGAGGCTTTCTTGCGCTTGCCCTCCGCCATCCTTGGGGCGCTTACGGTTCCCGCCATCTTCAGGCTCGCTGCCCGCTGGGCCGGTCCTTCGACAGGATGGATCGCGGCGCTTCTCCTGGCTGTGTCGCCGATCCACGTTTGGTATTCCACCGACGCCCGCATGTATGCGTTGCTCGCTTTTCTCGGCGCGGTCTGCATGCTCGCCTACACGGCCTGGCTCGAACGACCCGGGGCCTTGAACGCGGCGGCGTTCGTAGCCGCCTCAATGCTTGCCTACCTCACGCATTACTTCGCTCTGTTCCTGCCCCTGGTCCAGTTCATTCACCTCGTGCTCAACTTGCGCCACAACCCTCGCGCCTTCCGGGCCTGGGTGGGGCTGCAGGCTCTTGCAGCCGTCCCGCTCGCGGGCTGGATCTACGCGCTCTCGCGGCGGGAGGCTCAATTCTTCGGCATCGGATGGATCCCCGTCCCGCGTCTCGCGGATCTCTTGGGAACGCTGGTCAATTTCACTACCGGATACGTGAGAGAGCCCAGATGGTGGCAGTGGGTGATCGCCCTTGGCTGCCTGCTCCTGGCGGCCCATGGCCTGAGGAGCGCGGGGCAGGAGCCTCGCCGCCGCACTCTGCTGTTGTTGTGGGCCGTCACTCCGCCTCTCGTGGCTCTTGCCCTCTCGATCCGGCGCCCTGTTTACATGGACCGGTTTCTGATCATCTCCTTGCCCGCCTTCCTGCTCCTCGTCGCCCGAGGCGTCAGCCTCCTACCTCGGCGCGCCGTCATCCCAGCCGCGGTAGGGCTGATCGCACTGATGGCGCTGGCCATGGCGCAGTTCGGCTTCTGGCCGGGGCACGTCAGGGAGCAGTGGAGGGAGGCCGCGGGCCGGCTCGAGCGTGCTGGGCCAGGCGAGGCGATTGTCGTGCGCGTCCTGCAAATCGCCGTGCCCTTGAGCTACTACTATCAGGGCCCCCTTGCGCTCGAGGCGATGGAGGTGAATCGCCGGGTAACACCCCTCTCTGAGCTGGCTCGTGGTCACGACGGCGTGTGGCTCGTCTATTGGAACGCGGCGGCTGATATCCACCGGGTGGCCTCCAATCCCGCCTTTCGGCCCGAGGCAGAGGTCGAGCTGGAGGCGGCCTCGTGGCTGGCCGGCGAAGGTCCGCCGCTTCTTGAGCGCCTGGACTATGTGGGCGTGACTCTCCTCCACTTTGGAGACTCGCCGTGACGAGCGGCGCCCGGCCGGAGGTCGAGCAGCGGCCGAAGGTCGAATCCAGGATTCGAGGTTTCCTCGCGCGGTGGCACTTGCCGCTCGTCCTGGTCCTCGCGCTTCTCGTCCGGCTGCCGGGGCTGGCCTCTCGGCCTCTGTGGTATGACGAAGCTTTTGCTGTGCTGTTTTCCGCCGAGGGCCCGGCGGCCATGCTCCGGGGAACGCTGGAGGTGGAAGGAGGGATGGCGGCAGACGTCCATCCGATCTTCTACTACACCCTGCTCTGGGGCTGGCAGAATCTCGTGGGCAACTCGCCGGCCGCGGTGCGAGCCCTTTCACTGATCCTGGGGATTGCCACGATCGCGTGCGGATATGGCCTGGGCCGGAGCCTGTTCGGCAGAAGGACGGCGGCCGCGGCGGCGCTGCTGCTGGCGCTCTCTCCGTTCCAGGTGCACTATTCCCAGGAGACGCGGATGTATGCCCTGTTGGCTCTCGCGCTCACCGCGGCGACGTGGGTCTTCCTTCGTGCCTTGCGCAGCGGGCATGCGCGAGACTACGCGGCCTTCGGCGTCCTGGCAGCCTGCGCGATGTATGCGCACAACCTCGCCTTCACCTACCTGGTTCCACTGAGCCTCATGCCTGTTCTCCAACGGCGATGGCGCGAGGCGCTGCGAACGCTGGCTGCGGCCCTGGCAGCACTCCTGCTCTATCTTCCCTGGCTGATCCAGGTGCCGATGCAATTGGCCCGGGTGCGAGCCGCCTACTGGGTGGAGCCGCCGGGAGCCGCCGCGCTCGTCCGGACGCTGCTCGTCTATGTGAGTGGGCTGCCGGTGGAGGAGTGGGCGCTCCCGATTGTGCTCGCCTGTGCCATCCTGGTCACCGTCATCGGGATGTGGGCGCTGGTTCGCAATGCGGGGTCGCCCAGGGGGGATCGGGTGTCTGCCTCGTGGATGCTCTACCTGGCCACGGCCCCGGTTGGCGTAATGTTCTTGGTCTCCCTCTTTCAACCGGTCTACCTCGAACGCGCACTACTTCCTTCGGGCGCAATGTTCCTCCTCTGGCTGGGCTGGGCCCTTTCGGGCGCCGGCCTCGGGCGCATCTTCCGCCTCACCGGCGTGGGGGCGCTCTTGCTTGCCTTTGCCCTCGGGCTCGCGAGTTTCTACTCCTACCAAGGCTTCCCCTATGCGCCGTTCGATGAGCTGACCGCCTACCTGCGCGCTCACCGGGGAACTTCGGAAGTGATCCTGCACAGCAACAAGATCAGCGCGATCCCGGCCGTCTACTACGATCCCGGCCTCGACCAGGAATATCTCGCCGACCCGCCAAACTCGGGCTCCGACACCCTGGCCCGGGCCACCCAGGAGGTGCTCGGCCTCCTGGCGGAGCCGGACGCGGCCGGGGCTGTGGGCGAGGCCGAGGGGGTGTGGTTCATCATCTTTCCGCGTGAGATCGAGGACTACCTCACGCTTGGGTTCTCTGAGCACCCGGCGCTCGCCTGGCTGGAGGCTCGCTACTCGGTTGAGCGCATCGAGGAGTTTGGGGAGCTGAGGGCCTACCACTTCATCAGGCCCGAGCGGGTGCAGGAATGAGGCGAAGGCGCCGCCTGATCGTTGGGCTCCTCGGCCTGGCCGGGATCGGATGGCTGGCAGCCATCCTCGCGGCATACTATGTGCTGCACAAGCCTCTTGGCCCGGACGAGGCTCTTGGTATGGCGAGCGCACTGGCTGATACCTTGCTGGCGCTCGCCATCCTCACCGCCGCCGGAGGCCTTGGCCGAAGGCTTGCCGGGCAGCTCCATCCTGATCGGCTGTGCGCGCTGAGCCTGCAGGCCTCTCTCGGCCTTGGTGTCTTCTCTCTGGTCCTCCTGGCGCTCGGCGTCGCCGGAGCGATCTACCCCTGGGTGGCGTGGCTCATTCTTCTGGCAGCTCTGATCCTCTTCGCTCGTTCGGCGCGGGGTTGGCTCGCTGGCTGGCTGGAGCTGCTTCGAGAGTGGCGGGCGGCCTCCGGGTTTGTGCGCACGGTCATGGCCTTGATCGCCGTCGTCCTGGCTGTGAGTCTGATGGAGGCGCTTGCGCCGCCGATCCACTTCGATGCCCTTGTCTATCATCTGACGCTGCCCCAGGAATTCGTGCGCGCGCACGGGATCGCGGCGACGGGAGGAAGCCCCTACTGGGGGATGCCTCTGGGGACGGAGATGCTCTACACGTGGGCGCTGGCGCTCGGACGCGTTCAGATCGCGGCCGTCCTCGGCTGGATGATCGGCGTGGCATGCCTGGCCGGGGTGATCGGTCTCGCCAGAACATTTCTCGGCTCAGCGGGGTGGGTGGCCGCCGCCGCGCTCCTGTCTGGCGAGACGCTGGCCTGGTCGCTGGGTTGGGCGTATGGGGACTGGACGGCCGCGCTTCACGGCATCGCGATCCTCATTGGGCTGGATGCGTGGCGCCGCGAGCAGGGAGATCGCGCCCCAGCGGCGGCCGGTGCGGCGGCGGCCTTCGCCCTTGGAGCGAAGTACGCCGCGGGACTGGGGATGGTGGGTGGTGCGATAGCGCTCGTGGTCCTTGGCCGGAGAGCGTGGCTGCGCCCCCTGACGCTTTTCGTCGCGGCGGCAGGCTTGATGAGCGCGCCGTGGTTTCTCAAGAACTGGCTGTTTGCGGGCGCGCCGCTCTACCCCGTCATCGGCGCGAGCCCTTGGATCGACCCGGCCCAACAGGCGTTCTACCGGGGAGGCTCGGGGACGCCTGGAGTGGCCACGCTCCTGTTGCCGATCGCCGCCACTCTTCGGGGAGTAGAGGGCGCGCCTGGCTTTGCCGCGAGCCTGGGCCCACTCATGCTCGGCCTCACCCCCGCGGCCCTTCTCCTGCGCCGCAAGGAGTTGGGCCTCGCGCGGCTTGCCGCCGTTTTCCTCGTGGCCGGATGGATCACCTGGGCCATTGCAGGCCTGCTTTCCATCCAGCTCGTCCAGTCCCGCCTCTACTACGTGATCTTCCCGGCCTGGGCCGTCGTCGCGGGAGCCGGTTTCGCCGGCCTGTCGAGACTACGCCTGCCCCGGCTTCGTTTCGGCTTGCTGGCGCGAGCGATGGTGATCCTGTCGCTCGGGCTCTCGGCCATTGGATCGTCGCTGGATCTTCTGCGCAGCCGGCCGCAGGAAGCACTCCTTGGGCTGGAGAGCGAAGCGAGCTACCGCGCCCGAAGGCTGGGGCTGTTTGAGCACGCCATGCAGGCGATCGCCGATCTCGGCCCCGAAGTATCGGTAATTTCTCTGTGGGAGGCGCGCGGCCTTGGGTGCCGCCCGGCGTGCATTCCCGATTACTGGCTTGATCGGTGGCATCTCGCCAGGTTGAGCCTGAGCGATCCGGGCGCGATCCTGGCCCGCTGGAGGGAGCTGGGCGCGACCCATCTCCTGGTCTACCGTGCCGGGCTTGAATTCGTACGGGCCAACGATGATCGCTACACCGAGAGTGATTGGGCAGCGCTGGATCGGCTGCTCGGGGATCTACCTCTCGTCGAACGAATCGGCGAGGCCTACGAGCTCTACCAGGTGAGGTGATGAGCCGGGTGCGCTGGCTGGCGTTGGCAGTGGGGGGAATCGTCGTCTACGGCCTGGCCGCCGTGTGGGTGCGTTCCCCCGGCTACATGGATGCGGACTACTATGCGGCAAACGCGACCGAGATCGTCCGAGGTCATGGTCTCCGAGAATCCTTCCTGTGGAACTATCTCGACAATCCCACGGGCCTGCCTCATCCCTCGCATCTCTATTGGATGCCACTCACAAGCATCGTCGCCGCGGCGGGGATGGCCCTATGGGGGGAAGGCTTCCGTGGAGCGCAGCTTCTCTTTGTCCTGCTGGCGGCCGCGTTGCCCGCCGCGACTGCGGCGCTCAGCCTGCGGACGGTGCGCCGTCCGGCCTTCGCCTGGCTCTCCGGATGCCTGGCCCTCTTCCCCGGGTTCTTCCTCCCGTACTTTGTCACGACCGACAGCTTCATCCTCTTCGCCTACACCGGGGGCCTCGCTCTCTGGCTTACGGCTGAGGCGTCCGCCCGTCCGTCTGGCGGGCTCTGGCTTGCAGCAGGCGCTGCCATCGGGCTCTCCCATTTGGCCCGCGCCGATGGCGTCTTGCTTCTCGTTCCGGCCCTGATGGCAGCCCTCGGCGCCGAGCGACCCAGAGGTCGGGCGCTCGGCGCCCTGTTTCTCGGATACCTGGTGGTGATGGCAGGCTGGTGGGCGCGCAATATCGCGGCCACGGGTGCGCTCCTTGCCCCCGGCATCAGCCGGACTCTCTGGCTCACGCGCTACGACGAGCTCTTCGCCTACCCGGGAAGCCTCCTCACCCCCGGCCATCTTTGGTCGAGCGGCCTCGGGGCCATCCTGGGCGTGCGGGCGCAGGCGCTCGGCGAGAACCTGATGACGCTGATTGCGGTGGACGGGCTGGTGTTTCTGCTGCCCCTCATGCTAACCGGCGCCTGGCACATGCGCCGCCACCCACTCGTTCGCGCCTCAGGCGTCTATGCGGGCATCCTACTGGTCTTGATGTCTGTGGTGTTTCCATTGCCAGGCGCGAGAGGCGGCACCTTTCACTCCTCGGCGGCACTGTTGCCCGTGCTCTGGACGCTGGCCCCTGTGGGTCTCGAGAAGGCGGTGGGCTGGGGAGCCCGGGCACGGAGATGGCCGGCGGAGCAGGCGCACAGGGTGTTCGCCACGGGGGCGGTCGTTCTTGCCGCCGCGCTCACAATCGGCCTCTACGTCCCCAAGGTGATCGGCCCTCGAGCCGCCCTGCCGATGTGGGATGTGAGCCAGAGGGCTCATGCAGAGGCGGCCGAGAGACTCGCCGCCCTCGACGCCCACCCGGGCATCGTGGCTATCAACAACCCCCCCGGCTTCCACCTGGCCTCCGGGCTGCCCGCCGTCGTGATCCCCGATGGCGACGCGGCCACCCTGCGCGCCGTCGTAGATCGATTCGGCGTGAGCTGGGTGATCCTGGACGCGAATCACCCGGCGGGGCTGGGGGCCCTCTACGCTGATCCCGAATCCGCGGCGTGGCTGGAGTTGGGAGCCTCGTTTCGCGACGAGCAGGGGAGGGAGATCTTCTTGCTGCGGGTCGTCTCCTCGGGTGGTGACGGATGATCCGGTTGCGCCGGTATGCTTCCATCGCCGCAATCGGGCTTTCGGCCGTCTCCCTCGGCGGCTATCTGTGGTTCAGCCTGGAGACGTATGGGCTCGGCCTCCCCCTCGATGACGCATGGATCCATCAGACCTACGCCCGCAATCTTGCGGAGCGAGGGGAATGGGCCTTCTTGCCGGGCGAGCCCAGCGCAGGTTCGACGGCGCCGCTCTGGGCCGCGCTTCTCGCCTTCGCCCGGGTGGCCGGGCTGGGCCCCGTCGCCGCGACGTTCGTCTTTGGCGTCACGGCGCTTGCCCTGACCGGTTTGATCTGCGACCGGTGGCTCCGGGCACGGTTGCCGGACCTCCGGATTTCCCCGTTGTGGGTTCCCGTCCTTGTGGGGCTCGAGTGGCATCTGGTCTGGGCCGGCCTCTCAGGAATGGAGACACTCGCGCTCGCCCTGCTGACGGCCGCAGTGCTATTCGCCGCCGAAGCGAGAGGGTTTCCTCCTCTTGCGGTTGGGATCCTGATCGGCCTTGGCGTGTGGCTTCGGCCGGACGCGCTGCTCTTGGCTCTCCCAGCGGGGGTCCTGATCGCGGTGGATCGCCAGCACAGCCCGGTGGAGAGGGCCCGGCGAATGGTGCAGGCCGTGCTGGGATTGTCGTTGCTCCTCCTTCCCTACCTGGCATTCAACCGTTCCCTTTCGGGCGAATGGTGGCCGAGCACATACTTTGCAAAGCAGGCGGAGTACGCCTCGCTGCGGGCTGAGCCCCTCTGGAGGCGGTTCTTCCTCCAGCTCAGGGCTCCGCTGGCGGGGGCAGGGATCGTGCTCGCCCCGGGTGTCGTCGTTGGGGCAGCCTACGCAATGCGCGAGCGCCGGCTGGAACGGCTTGTGCCTCTCCTGTGGGTGGGCTGTTTCCTGGGCGCCTACGCGCTGCGGCTCCCGGTCGTCTACCAGCACGGCCGCTATGCCATGCCCGTGATTCCAGTGCTGATCGTGCTGGGTGCCGAGGGCATGGCCCGCTGGTGCAGGCCGGGCGCCGCCGAGTTGGGGCGGCGGCTGGCCTCGCGCCTCTGGCTGGCCAGCCTTGGCATGGTTACGTTGGTCTTCTGGTTCATCGGCGGTCGCGCCTACGGCCGTGATGTCGCCATCATCGAAACGGAGATGGTGAGGGTGGCCCATTGGGTGCGGGAAAACACGCCGCCCGACGCGCTGGTTGCGGCGCACGACATCGGCGCGCTGGGTTACTACGGCGAGCGGCGCTTGATCGATCTTGCCGGGCTTGTCTCCCCGGAGGTGATTCCGATCCTGCGCGATGAGGCTGCCCTCGCCGCCCACCTCCAGGAGCGCCAGGCGGGCTACCTGGCGACCTTTCCCGAATGGTATCCCGTCCTCACGCGCGGGCTGACGCCGATCTTCTCCACCGGCGGCGCTTTCAGCCCGGCAGCGGGGGGAGAGAATATGGCTATCTATCTTTGGGGGAGGGCCTCGTTTGCCCCCCAGGATATGGCTGTGCTATACTCAGGACAATCCAGGCACGGCAGGGATGATCATGGAGACCATCGGCGTCATTATCGTAGATGATCACCCCCTCTTCCGCGAAGGCGTGCGCAACATCCTGGCCGCTGAAGAGGACATCCAAGTCCTCGGCGAGGCGACGACGGGGGATCAGGCTCTGCAGAGCGTTCGCGAGCTTCGGCCGCGGGTGGCCCTGATCGACGTCAACCTCCCGAACCTCAATGGGATTCAAGCGACTCGGCAGATCACGGCCGAGCGCCTGAACACGTCGGTCGTCCTCCTGACGGCCTATGATGACGTGGAGCAGGTGCTTCACGCGTTCAGCGCCGGCGCCTCGGCCTACTGCTCGAAAGACGTCCAGGCCGGAAAGCTGGTGGATGTGATCCGGCAAGTGGCACGCGGGTTCTATGTCGTCGGGGACCAGGTCTTCGATCAGACGGGGCTGGAGCAGTGGCTGACGCGAGGCGTCGAGACGGTGCGGCGGCCGCATATGGAGGGGGAAGTCGAGGCCTTCACGCCACTCTCGCCCCGCGAGATGGAGATCCTCCAGTTTGTCACCCGGGGGTTGAGCAACAAAGAGATCGCTGGCAAGCTGGGGATCAGCCATCAAACCGTCAAGAACCACATGACGGCCATCCTGCATAAGCTCGACATCGAGGATCGCACCCAGGCGGCCGTCTACGCCTTGCGCCACGGTTGGGTGCGGCTCCAAGACACACGCAAGTAGCGCGGAGGCCGCATGCCACGAGAGAAGGGAGCGGAGCTCACCCCGCTGGAGATCTTCCTTCAATCCACCCACTCCGAGCTCGATCAAGTGAGGATGGAGATGAAGGAGATCGGCCTCCTGGTGGAGCAATCCCAGGGCGAGGTGGATAAACTCGCCAACCGGAACGCAAGCATCACGGCCACGCTGCACCAACTCCAGGCGCACTTCGACACCGTCCCGCGGGAAGACATCAAGTCGGCTTACGAAGCGGCCCAGGACGCGCAGCAGCGTCTGTTCACGATGCGCGGCCAACTCGAGAAGCTGCAGAGCGACCAGGCCCATTTGAAGCGCTATGCCGATTTCGTGACCAGGACGCTGCAGCTCCTGGAGGGCGGGTCGGCCCCTGTGGTCTCCGATCAGGGGCTGGCGTCACCGGTGGTGCAGATCATTGAGGCCCAGGAAGAGGAGCGGCGCAAGCTCTCGCGCAAGGTGCACGACGGGCCGGCCCAGTCGCTCTCCAACTTCATCCTGAATGCGGAGATCGCCCTCCGGCTGATGGACACGGATCCCGAAAAGGCGCGCGAAGAGCTCAAGAACCTGAAGTCGACGGCGACCACCACATTCTCGAGTGTACGGGACTTCATCTTCGAGCTACGGCCGATGATGCTGGACGATCTCGGGCTGGTGCCCACCGTGCGCCGCTACATCGAGTCCTACAAGGAGAGGTCGGGGCTGGATGCCAGTCTGCTGATCACCGGGAAGGAGCAGCGGGTCCAATCTCACCTTGAGGTGCTGGTCTTCCGGGCCGTCCAGGAGCTGCTGGCGAATGCGCGCGAGCATGCCCAGGCGACGCAGGTGAAGGCGGCCCTGGACGTCGACTCGACGCAGGTGAAAGTGAGCGTGGAAGACAACGGCAAGGGGTTCGATCCGGAGGGGGCGGCGTTCACGGGTGGCCAGGGCCGCGGGCTAAAGACTCTGAAGGAACGAATCGGGCTAGTTGGTGGTACGATGGAGATCGCTAGCGCGGCTGGTAAGGGCACCCGAGTTTCCCTGGTTGTACCCACCTAGGCAGGAGCCGTGCTGCGGGGAACAGGCTGGGAGGACCAAAGTCCCGGTCGAAAAGATGGCCTCGGACAGACGTCCTATTGAGCTAATGGCCGGCCTATTCCTATAATGTAACCAGCCTGGAACAATACCCGGGCGAGACTGAAACAGAGAGGAGGTGAGACACATGCTGTTCGCTCCGAAGGAAAGAGGTCAGGGCCTCGTTGAGTACGCGCTGATCCTTGTCTTGGTCGCCGTTGTCGTGATCGTCATTCTAGCGCTGCTCGGGCCCGCCATCGGCAACGTGTTCAGCAATATCATCAGCAACATCTAGACCCGAAGGACAAAGGTGACGAGAACGTGCTCGATCACCTGCCGATCGCACCGGAGCCCTATCCATGATAGGGCTCCTTGCATCGAAGGGGCCGTCCTAGGCGTGTGCTCGGTGCCCCGGCGGCTGGTCGACTTGACATATTATTCGGAAGCGGTATCATACCCTGGCAGACCGGCTGGGGGAACGGAAAAGCCCCGCTAAGGAGGCTCCATGCGTCGCGGTCGCATTTTGATTCTGTTTGCCATGATTGTCCTGTTCGGGGTTGCCGCCATCTACCTGGTCATGCGGCCTAGGACACCTCCGACGACGGGAGGCGAGGAGACTCCCCTCGCCCCTCAGGACACGACCCTGATCGTCTTCTCCAACCAAGATATCGCCCGCGGTTCGGTCATCCCCGAGGATGGCGTCGGGCTCCAGCCCTACCCTCGCGACATGGTCGTTGAGACCATGATCGAGAATGACGTCCGCCTGGTCATCGGCCACCACGCCCGGCAGGATATCCCGCGCGGCGTCCCCGTGACCACCGGCATGATCACCGACCGCGCCGGGGACGTCGTGGGCACCGGGTCGGACGCCGCCTTCGCGATCCCTCCCGGCTACACGGCGATCGCCATGCCCATGTCACGCCTCTCGGGCGTCGCCTACGCCCTACGTGACGGCGACCAGGTCGACGTGATCATCTCGATGCTGATGGTCGATCTCGACCCCGAGTTTCAGACGATCCTCCCCAATCAGGCGCTGAGCCTCGCCAGCCCGGACTTCGGGCTCATCACGGCCTTGATCTGCACCGAGTTCAAGATCACTCAGCAGGGGACGGAGTGCATCAACCCCGCCCCGCCCCCCGTGGGGCGCCCGGTCACCGAAGACGAGTCCGACCAGGTCATCTTCAACGTCCCCACGGAAGCGCAGCGCCCGCGCCTGGTGAGTCAGCGGATCGTCCAGAATGCGACCGTTCTGCACGTCGGCACGTTCCCCACGGCGGCGGAAGAGGAAGCTCCGGTCGTCCAGCCCGTGCCCGAGGCGGGCGGTGAGGCGACCACTGTCCAACCTACCCCGACGGCGCCGCTGGCGCCGGACATTGTCACGCTGGTCGTGACGCCGCAGGACGCGCTGACTCTCAACTGGGCCCTGGGAAGCGGAGCCACGATCACCCTTACGCTCCGCTCCCCCGATGACGCGACCGCCACTGAGACGGTGAGTGTTACGCTGCAATACCTGATGCAAACCTACAACGTCACCCTGCCGGTTCGGCTGCCTTACGGCCTGGCGAACCCGCTCACGGAAGTCGTGGAGCCGGAATTGCCGAACGATGCGCCGAGTGCGCCGTAACGAGTTGGTCTGGAGAGGTGTGAGGGACGGAGCCCGCCATGGCGACGAGCGCGCCCGAGAAGATCCGCATCCTGATTGTGGATGATTTCGCCGAGACTCGCGAAAACATCCGCAAGCTGCTCCAGTTTGAGAACGACATGGAGGTCGTCGGCGGCGCTCGCTCAGGCGCTGAGGCGCTCGATATGGCGCGTGAGACTCAGCCCGATGTCGTGCTGATGGATATCAACATGCCCGACATGGACGGGATCAGCGCCACCAAAGCCTTGCTCGACGACGTCCCCTACGCCCAGATCGTCATCCTCTCGGTCAACAACGAGCCCGACTACATGCGGCGGGCGATGCTGGCCGGGGCGCGCGACTTCATCGCCAAGCCGCCCTCACCGGACGAGCTGATCTCCACCATCCGTCTCGTTTCGGAGCGGGCGCGCGATCAGAAGAAGAGGATAGAGAAGGACAAAGGGCGCAAGGAGCCTCCCGACGTGCCAGGTGACGAAGACTTCCGTCGGCCGTCCCGCCCGGCGGGCAAGGCGATCGCCGTCTACTCCGCTAAGGGCGGCGTGGGGGTGACGACGCTGGCCACCAACCTGGCCGTCGGGCTCCACACCGAGGAGACGCCGGCCGTCCTTGTCGACAGCTGCCTGCAGTTCGGCGACGTCTCCGTATTCCTCAACTTGCAGGTGAAGAACTCAATCGCCGATCTGTCCGCCCGGGCCGAAGAGCTCGACAACGACGTCGTGGACGAAGTGCTGATGACCCACGAGTGCGGCCTGCGCGTCCTGGCGGCGCCGCAGCGGCCGGAGATGGCCGACGATGTACACGCCGACCAGGTGCGCAAAGTGCTGCAGTTCCTGAAACGGGTCTTCGCCTATGTCATTATTGACACCAGCTCCACGATGGACGACACCACACTGGCCGTGCTCGACGTGGCCGATCTGCTGGTGGCCGTCGCCACCCCCGACATCCCCGCCATCAAAGACGCCCGCCTGCTCTTCGACCTGCTCAACGTCCTGGAGTTCCCTGCCGGCCACGTCCTTTTCGTCCTGAACAAGATGGACCGGCGCACGGGGATTACGGCCGAGGCCGTGGCCGAGAACCTCAAGCACGCCGTGGACGGGGAAATCCCCTACGCGGAACAGACGGTGACCGCTTCCGTCAACCGCGGCGTGCCTCTCCTCCTGGGGGATAAGAGCCGCCCACCGGCGCGCAACCTTCTCGATCTCCTGGGGGCGATCAAGCACAAGCTGGTGGCTCAGGCCAAGGAAGAGGAAGAGGTGAAGGTGGCAGAACGGCCTCGCGCTTTCGGCCGCTAAGCCCCTGCCGGACGGCAGGGCTGCTCGAAGGAGGTAGACGGTGTCCTTGCTGAAACGTATTGAATCGGGCCAATCCCAAAACCAGTCTCCCATGCCTGCTTCCGTCGCCGTAGATCCCAAGGCGGGGACGACGCGCTTGGGCTCTCTGAGCGCGGCCAAGCAACGCGTGGCGGCTCCGGGCGCGGCCCAACGCGACACCTACTACGACCTGAAGACCCGGGTGCAGAACAAGCTCCTGGCGGAACTCGACCCCTCCATGGACGTCAGCCAGACGGCCGAGGTGCGTCGCACAATCGAGGAGCTCTTCGAGAACATCCTCGCCGAGGAGAAGATCGTCCTCTCCCGGCCGGAGCGACGCCGGCTCTTCGAGCAGATCGTGGCCGAGATCCTCGGCCTGGGGCCGATCGAGCCGCTCCTGGCGGACGAGACGATCACCGAGGTGATGGTCAACGGCTCCAAGAACATCTACATCGAGCGGGCGGGCAAGATCTTCCGTGAGCCGGCTTCCTTCGAGAGCGACGACCACCTGATGCGCATCATCGACCGCATCGTGGCGCCTCTCGGACGCCGCATCGACGAATCCAGCCCCTACGTCGACGCCCGCCTGCCCGACGGATCCCGGGTGAACGCCGTCATCCCGCCGATTTCCCTCGTCGGCCCGGCGCTCACCATCCGAAAGTTCGCCAAGAACCCCATCACCATAGAGCAACTGATCGAGTATGGCACCGTTACGGCCGAGTCGATCGAGTTCATGAGGGCTGCGGTCATCTCGAAGATCAACATGGTGATCTCGGGCGGCACCGGCTCGGGCAAGACCACGCTCCTGAACGTGCTCTCCCAATTCATCCCGGGCGACGAACGGATCATCACGATCGAGAACGCGGCCGAGCTCCAGCTGCGCCAGGAGCACGTGGTGACGCTGGAATCCCGCCCTCCCAACATCGAGGGGCGGGGCGAGGTGACCATCCAAAACCTGGTGGTCAACTCGCTGCGAATGCGTCCGGATCGGATCATCGTCGGCGAGATCCGCGATGAAGCGGCCCTCGACATGCTCCAGGCCATGAACACCGGCCACGACGGCTCCATGACCACGGCCCACTCCAACAGCCCGCGCGATACCCTCTCGCGTATCGAGACGATGACGCTGATGGCGGGGATGGATCTGCCGGTGCGGGCCATTCGGGAGCAGATCGCTTCGGCCATCCATCTGATCGTCCACCTGGAACGCCTGCGGGACGGCACACGCAAGGTTACCCACATCTCCGAGATCCAGGGGATGGAGGGCGATGTGATCACCATGACCGACATCTTCGTCTTCGAGCAGACCGGCCTGGAGAACGGCAAGGTGATCGGGCGGCTGCGCCCCACAGGCCTGCGCCCGAAATTCATGGATAAGATCGAGATGTCTGGCATTCACCTGCCCGCCGCGATCTTCGGTGTCGGCGAAAGGATGCGGTTCTGAGCCATGGACGCCCAAACGGTCCTTGTCCTTGGGGGCGGCCTTGGCCTGATCCTGCTCGTGGCCGGTTTGGTTGTATCTATGTTCGGCAGTCGCTCGGTTGTCGAGGAGCGCCTGGGGCGCTACGCCGAGTCGGGCGGGATCATCGCCAGTACCGAGCCCGGGATCAGCGCCCGCGCTCGGCTCACCCAGGGGCTGGGCGATTTCTTCAACCGGATGGGCGAGGGGACCGATCTGTTCGACTCGATGTCCCGCGAGCTGGCCCGAGCCGATATCAAGTTTCGCCCGGCGGAATACATCGCCCTGATCGTCGCCTCCTGCGCGGTCGTAGGCCTGGCGGGCTGGATCCTCGGCAAATCGCTGATCTTCGGGATCGCCTCGGCCGTCTTCGGGGCGTTTCTACCCCAGATCTACGTGAAGCGCGCCCAACGGGCGCGCCTGCGGCAGTTTGACAATCAGCTCGGCGATATGCTCAATCTCATGGTGAACGGGCTGCGCGCCGGCTACTCAACGCTTCAGGCCATGGAGGCAGTGAGCCGCGAGCTCCCCTCGCCGATCTGCGACGAGTTTCGCCGGGTGGTGCAGGAGATGCAGCTGGGCATCCCGATGGAGGACGCCCTCGAACACCTCTTGCGCCGCATCAGCAGTGAGGACCTCGACCTCGTCATCACCGCCATCAATGTGCAGCGCGAGGTCGGCGGCAACCTGGCCGAGATCCTGGACGTGATTTCCTATACGATTCGCGAACGGGTGCGCATCAAGGGAGAGATCAATGCCCTGACGGCCCAGGGGCGCATCACGGCCTGGGTGATCTCGCTCCTGCCCGTGGCCCTGGTGGGGATCCTCTTTCTGGCGAACCGCGATTACGTCATGCAGTTCTTCAATCCGGATACCCGAACCTGCGGCATTCCGATGATCATCCTGGCGTCGCTCATGGTGCTCTCTGGGTTCTACACCGTACGCAAGATGGCGCAGATCGACATCTAGCAGGCACGGCCGGAGGTCGGCCCGGCTCGGTCGGGTCGACGCCGACGAGAGATCTGAGGTGGAACGATGCCCTCGATAGCGATTATCGGTCTTGTGCTGGCGGTGGCCCTGGTGTTGGCGGTGATCCTGGTCCTGGTCGGGATGCGGGCCCGGGAACCCACCGACCCGATCCAGGCGCGGCTGGCCGAATTCAGCATGCGGGAAGAGCCGATGAGCCTGGAAGAGATCGAGCTCTCCCAGGCCTTCTACGAACGCATCATTCTCCCCTTCTTCAACCGCATCGGCCGCCTCGCATCCCGCTTCACGCCCCAGGCCACGCTGGAGAGCGCCCGCAAGAAGCTCGAGATGGCCGGCAACCCAATGCAGATGGACCCGGCTTTCTTCCTCGCCATGCGGTCGGTGCTGGCGGTGGTCTTCGGCGGGCTCCTTTTCGCCGTGTTCGCCCTCACCCGCCGCAACTGGGCACAAGGTTTGGCCATCTCCGCTCTCTTTATGGGGATCGGCTTCTACTTCCCGGACCTCTGGCTCAGCAGCCGGATCAAGCGACGGCAGAAGGGGATCTTCCGCGCCATGCCCGATGCGCTCGATCTTCTGACGATCTGCGTCGAGGCCGGGCTGGGGTTCGACGCCGCCATGGCTAAGGTCCATGAGAAATGGGACAACGATCTCGCCCTGGAGCTGGGGCGGGTGATCCAGGAGATCCGGCTCGGGAAGCTGAGGCGCGATGCTCTTCGCGATATGTCGGAGCGCCTGGGGGTGGCGGAGCTGACGAGCTTCGTCGCGGCGGTCATCCAGTCGGAGCAGCTGGGCGTGAGCATGGCCAAGGTGCTCCGCATCCAGTCGGATCAGATGCGCGTCCGCCGGCGGCAGATGGCCGAGGAAGAGGCGCACAAGCTCCCGGTGAAGATGGTTTTCCCGATCGGCCTCTTGATCTTCCCATCCCTGCTCATCATCCTGCTCGGGCCGGCGGCGATGCTGATGCTGCGTTCTCCCCTGGGGGGCCTGCTGCGCTGAGATTCGGACCCAAGAGATGGAATCCGGCCGGGGACGTCCCCGTGGAAGGTACCCCTGCCCGCCTTCACCGGCGCTGGCTTCAGCGCTGGGTGCAGGCGGGCCTTGATTTCCTCTATCCACCCCGATGCGCGGGGTGCGGGGCGATGGGGCCCGATTGGTGCGAGGCCTGTCAGACCGGCCTGCGCCGGCTTCGCGGCCCGCTCTGCCCGCGTTGCGGTGCGCCTCGCCTCGGCCCGCGATCTTGCGCAGCCTGTCGCACGCTAGAGCTCCCTCTCACCGTCCGCTCGTACGCGCGTTACGAAGGAGCGCTCGCCCGGGCGATCCTCCATCTCAAGTATCGGCCCAATCCGCGGTTGGCCGCTCGGATGGCAGGCTGGCTGGCCGAACTCTGCGGTCGCGAAACGTGGCGGCCCTCGCTGGTGGTCCCGGTGCCGCTCTCCAAGGAAAGAAGACGCCGCAGAGGGTATAATCAGATGGACCTTGTGGCCAAAGCGCTCGCCGGCCTCCTGGGCCTCCCCTGCAAGACAGATGCCCTGTCCCGCGTTCGTGACACCCGATCCCAGGTGGGCCTCGATGCCGTGGCCCGGCATCGCAACGTCCAAGACGCTTTCCTGGCGCGTCGGGAGGCCGTGCAAGGAAGCGTGATTCTCTTGGTCGACGACCTGTTCACCACCGGGGCCACACTGGCAGCCTGTGCCGCAGCGCTCCGGGAAGCCGGGTCGGGAGAGGTATACGCTCTGACGGTTGGGCGAGCAGCATCGGGGTTTTGAGCCCTGATCGATCAAGGAGTCTCCATGGCCGTTCCCGTCGAGATCATCGTCCGCAACCTCGAACTCAGTGACCGACTCAAGGACTATGTAACCAAGAAGGTTGAGAAGCTCGACCGCTATCTCGACGCGGTCGAGGAAGCTCGGCTCGACCTCTCGTACGTGAAGTCGGCCCGGAGCGCGAGCGATCGGCAGGTGGCTCAGCTCACCGTCAGGGGTAAAGGCGTGCTCCTCCGGGCCGAGGAGCGGAGCGACGACATCTTCGCTTCGGTAGATGCCGTCCTCGAGAAGATCCACCGCCAAATGGAGCGCTACAAGGGCAAGCGTTGGCGCAATCGGGGCAATGGGCGTTCGACTGCCGAGGCGGCCCGCAAGGCCGGTGGCAAGGCTTCGCCGCCCTCAGCGCCGCTGATCGCCCGCCGCAAGCAGTTTGTTGTGGCGCCGATGGACGAAGAGGAGGCCGTCGACCAGATGGCGCTCCTCGGCCACGAGGAGTTCTTCGTCTTTCTCAACGCTTCCACCAGGCGCATCAACATTCTCTACCGGCGCCGCGACGGCACGTACGGGTTGCTCGAGCCGGAGATCGGCTGATCGAGCCGAGCCGCCGATCGCCTGGCAGCCCTCGTGAAGCGCCTTCCCGCTCTCGTGATGACCCCGCCGGCGGGGGAGACGCGCGCCGAGCGTTGGATGGCCGAAGGCCGCGCGGCCGCGGCCTCCGACCTCTTGCAGACGCTCTCCCACTCCGAAAGGATCGGGCCGCTCTACCTTCTGGCCGCGGAGGAGGAAGATCGGCGGCGCTTTCAGGCGCTGGGGGCCGTTCCGTGGGACGGCGCGGGCGAGCCATTCCACTTTGGCCGCTCGCTGGCCGCCTTTGCCGACTGGGCGGGAGTGGAGGCTCTCGCCTACTTCGGAGGCGCCAGCGCGCCGTTGCTGACCGCAAGGCTGGCGGAAGAGGCCTGTGATCGGCTGGAACGCGCCAGCGGGCCTCTGGCGATCGTCAACAACCTGCATTCCACGGACTGGATCCTTCTCAATTCGGCTCGCGGCCTTGCCCGCCTCGCTCCCCTCCTCCCCACCGACAATCCGCTCGGCTGGGTGCTGTCCCACGAGGGCGGGTTCGTCGTCGAGACCCTGCCTGCTTGCGCTGCCACCCGGGCCGATGTCGATACCCCGACCGACCTCCTCCTCCTCACCCATCACCCCGACCTCGGCCCTGCGGCGCGCCGTTTCCTCTCCAACGCTCCGCCGCACCTGAAGCAATCGGTGGAGGCGCTGCTCGAAGTGCTCGTCACGCCGGCCAAGACGCTGGCCGTGATCGGGCGCTCCACCTCTCACCTGTGGCAGATGCTGGAACGGAAGACTCAGATTTGGGTGCGACTATTCGTTGAAGAGCGCGGCATGCTGGCCAGTGGACGCCTGACCCGCGGCGTGGTGAGATCGCTGCTCGGAGAGGCTCTCGATTCCTGGGGCCCGAGCGAGTTTGTGAGCCACCTGGCCGGGATGAGCGACGCCGCGCTCTGGGACACGCGCGTCTGGTTGGCCACTCGCGGCCCGTGGCCCTCGGCGGCCGATCGATTTGCCGCTGACCTCGGGTGGGCCGAAGACGTCGGTGATCCAGCGTTGAGGGCCCTCACCGAGGCCATCCTCCAGGCGCCGATCCCCATCCTGACCGGCGGGCACGGCGTCGTGGCCGGGAGCGCGCTGGCGCTTCTGGAAACACTCCCCGAACAGGGATCCACAATCCCTTGAGAGTGAGTTCGGCGGCGCTGTCGTCGCAAGGCAGGGAGGTAACTCACCGCAGAGAACGCTGAGCACGCGGAGATTCATCGCGGAGCTCTGCGCTCTCGGCGGTCTCGGCGGTGAAAGGCGCGGTGCGGAACCACGCGCCGCCGAGGGAAAGAGCGTGTGTCGATTTCGGCATTTTGCGTAGGGGCGTTCAATTGAACGCCCCTACGTAGGATGTCCATGGGTGACCGTGACGGGAGGCGCCGTCGAAGGTGGAGGCGGAGCCTACCAGCCGTGAAGGTAGGGCTCCCAGCTCTCGTTCTCGGGGAGATGGCGGGCGAAGAGGTAGGAGGCCGTCGGGTGGGGCTCACCGGGCATCCGCAGCAGGCGGATGTGCGTCTCCTGAAGAGTCCGCCCGCCCTTGCGCAGATTGCATTCCGAGCAGGCGGTGACCAGGTTGCTCCATGTATGCTCGCCGCCGCGGTGACGCGGCAGGACGTGGTCGATCGTCAGCCGGGAGGCCTGCCGGCCGCAATACTGGCAGGTGAAGTTGTCTCGGCGGAAGATCTCCCGTTTCGTGAGGCGGACGCGGGGCCTAGGCCTGCGCACCATGTAGCCCAGTCGGATAATCGATGGACGCGGGATCGCCAGGCGAACGGTCCGCACGTACCCACGGCCATTCACCAGCATCTCCGCTTTCCCCGCAACGAGCAAACAGAGCGCGCGGCGCGTGGTGCACACGTTGAGGGGTTCGAAGTTGGCGTTCAGAAGCAGCACCGGAACGTTCATGGCTTGGCCCGATTTCGGCGGATTATATCATCATCAACCGGGTAGGCAACGACACGCGCCAGAGCCGCAGCGGGCGCTCTGACGGGTCTACGGCTCCGTCTGCCGAACGCGTCGGGCTGCCTGACTCAATCCGGACCGAAAGAGGGGATAAGGCGCGACGGCTCGACGCCGAATCGCTCCAGGACGGCGCGCACCTCCGCCAAGGTTGGCAGGTTGCGGCCCGTGCCAAGCTTCTGGACCTTCGCCGCGCCAGTGGCGTTGGCGAGCGCGCCGATCTCCTCCAGGCTCAATCCTCTCAGGTATCCGGAGATCACAGCCGCATCCAGGCTGTCGCCTGCCCCGGTGGTATCGCGGCTCTCGACGGGGAAGCCCGGGGCGATCTGGATCTCGTCGCCACGAAGAAGGACACACCCTGCCGCGCCCCGCTTGAGAACAATCAGCTCGGGGCCCCGCCGAAGGAGAACCCGGGCCGATTCCAGAGGGTCAGCGAGGCGAGTGAGGCGGAGAGCTTCCTCTTCTGTCGCCAGGAGCACCCGAGCCAGGGTACAGGCCTCCTGGTGCCACGAGGGGTCGAAGAGCGGGTTCCCCGGCCCTGGGTCGAAGAAGTAGGGCACTCCGGTCCGGGCGGCACAACGCATCGCTTCGAGGATCAAGGCCGGGAGGTGGTCATGGTCCACCCATCCGTCCGAGAAGGCCGCCTGGGCCGCGCCCAGGCGGTGGGTCCAATCCTGGGAGATGGCTCGCACCGAGAGCTTCCCTGGGTAGCCAAGGTAGGCAGGCTCTCCCGCGCGGTCGACGACAACGCCCGCCACCGGCGTCTCGCTCTCCTGTCCGACGATCACGCCGGATGCATCGATGCCCTCGGCCTTCAGCCCCTCCAGGACGATCTCCCCGAATCGATCCGTTCCCAGTTCCCCCAGGCAGGAGACGGGAAGCCCAAGCCTGGCGGCCATGATGGCGACGTTGGCTGCCCCGCCGGGGCCGAGGGCGAGATGCTCCACTCGCTGCA
>Ga0209341_10000989_pt1 | contig 28745 bp, 31 predicted proteins | sample RifCSP13_2_FD_184020 | JGI IMG/M metagenome (GOLD analysis project Ga0209341, IMG submission 184020) | Soil microbial communities from Rifle, Colorado - Rifle CSP2_sed 13_2 (SPAdes) (version 2) | ecosystem: Environmental > Terrestrial > Deep subsurface > Rock core/Sediment | place: Rifle... | reverse complement strand
GCCCGCGGATCTCCTGGAGGCCCTCCGGCACCTCGCGCTCCGCGAGGGACGCCAGGGCCCCGGCCCCCGCCACGCGCGGGCGTTCGCATCGTCCGTGCGCGAGGACGGCCGGATCAACGAGGCCCGCGTCACGATCCGCTCCGTCGGCCTCGGAGGCCTCGTGAACCAGGGCGCGCTCCCCGTGAAGATGGCCCTCCGCGGGAAGGCCCCGTCGCTCCGCCGCCATCGCCTCCGCTCCATCTCCGAAATCGAGACCCTCCTCGAGGAGGAATCCCCATGAAATACGCGTACTTCCCCGGGTGTGTCGCGCAGGACAGCTGCTCCGAGTTGGACGAGGCGACCCGCGCGGTCGCGGCAGAACTCGGGATCGAACTCGTGGAACTCACGGACGCCTCGTGCTGCGGCGCGGGGAACCTCCAGGAGGTGAACCCGGACGGCGCGCTCGCGCTGAACGCGCGGACCCTCTCGATGGCGGAGGCTGCGGGCGCGGACCTGATGACCGTGTGCGCGACGTGCCAGCTGTACCTCGCGCGGGCGGTCGAGGAGCTGAAGGACCCCGCGACCCGCGAGCGGATCAACGGGAAGCTCGCGAAGGTCGGTCGGACGTACGAGGGCCGCGTGCGGGTGAAGCACCTCGTCCAGATCCTCCTCCAGGACGTCGGCCCGCGGAAGTTGGCGGCGCACGTCCGCCGCCCCCTGGGCGACTTGGCGGTGGGCGCGTACTACGGCTGCCACCTGCTCCGGTCCCCGGGCACGAGTGCGTTCGACAATCCGGAGCACCCGACGTCGATCGAACACCTGATCCGGGTCCTGGGCGGACGTCCGGTCGACTACGGGGGTCGGACCGCGTGCTGCGGCTTCCACGTCCTGACCGTGCGGGAGGACCTCGCGATGCGGATGTCCGGGAAGGGCCTCCACGAGGCGAAGGCGGCCGGCGCGGTCGCGCTCGCGACCCCGTGCCCCCTCTGCCACCTCGTCATGGACCTGTACCAGGGGAAGGCGGGAAAGGCCGCCAAGGAGCGGTTCGACCTCCCGGTGCTTCACCTGTCCCAGCTCGTCGGCCTCGCCTTCGGCATCGACCCCGCGAAGCTCGGGCTGAAGCGCCACATCGTCAGCACGAAGCCCGTCGTGCGCGCCTTGGATGAACTGGAGGTCGTGAAGGCGTGACGGAGCGGAAGGTCGGCGTCTTCATCTGCCACTGCGGCGGGAACATCAGCGACGTCGTCGACGTGAAGGCGGTCCGGGAGGACGCTGCAAAGCGGGAGGACGTCGTCCTCGCGACGGACTTCCGGTTCATGTGCTCGAACGAGGGCCAGGAGCGCCTCCAGAAGGAGATCCGGGACCGGGGCCTCGACGGCGTCGTCGTCGCGTGCTGCACGCCGAAGATGTACGAGGACCTGTTCCGCGGCCAGGCGGGCGAGGCGGGGATGAACCCGTACCTGCTCGAGATCGCGAACATCCGGGAGCAGTGCTCGTATGCGCACCGCCACGAGCCCGCGAAGGCGACGGAGAAGGCGAAGCTCCTCGTGGGCGCCCAGGTCGAGAAGGTCCGCCGCCTCCGGCCCTTGGACGTGAAGACCGCCGCGATCCAGCCGGGCGTGGCGGTGATCGGAGGCGGGATCGCGGGGATCCACGCGTCGATCCTCCTCGGGAGCCTCGGCCACAAGGTCACCCTGATCGAGAAGAGCCCGACGATCGGGGGAAACATGGCGCGCACCGTGAAGACGTTCCCGACGGACGACTGCGCGATGTGCACCCTCTCCCCGAAGATGAACGAGGCGTACAACCACCCGAACGTGGACCTCCTGACGTACGCAGAGGTCGTCGACGCGCGGCGGTCGCCGGGGAAGTTCACCCTGACCGTCGAGAAGAAGCCCCGATACGTGACGGACGCGTGCATCGGGTGCAACCGGTGCACGGAGAAGTGCCCGATCAGCACCGCGAAGAGCCCGATCCAGGTCGACTCCGAGTGGGACGCGGGCCTCCAGCGGCGGAAGGCGATCTACCTGCCCTTCCCCCAGGCGCTCCCGCAGCTGTGGACGATCGACGCGGACCACTGTTTCTACTTCCAGCGGGACGGGGCGTGCCGGATCTGCGCGAAGGTGTGCCCCGCGAACGCGATTGACTACACGATGAAGCCGGAGAGGGTGGACATTGAGGTCGGAGCGGTGATTGTGGCCACTGGGTTCCGCGAATACGACCCCACCCCTCTCCGGCACCTCGCCTACGGGCGTCACCCGAACGTCGTCACGCAGATGCAGGCCGCGCGGATGCTCGACTCGATGGGGCCGACCCACGGGAGCGTCGCGCGGCCGTCCGACGGGAAGCCCGCGGACACAATCGTCATGGTGCAGTGCGTGGGCTCCCGCGGCGCGCCCGGGGACCCGAGCGTGCACGAGTACTGCTCCCGCGTGTGCTGCATGGTCGCCGTGAAGCACGCGCAGCTGATCAAGAAGGCCCGTCCGGATACGGAGGTGTACATCCTGTACAACGACCTCCGCGCATACGGGAAGGGGTTCGAGGAGTACTACGCGCATTCCATGGAGCTGGGCGTCAAGTACGTCCGAGGTCTCCCGGGGAGCGTCCGACCCCAGGGCGAGAAGCTCCTCGTGGACGTCGACGACATGCTCACGGGCCGCCGGCTCCGGATCCCGGCGGACCTGGTCGTCCTCAGCGCCGCCTTGGAACCGAGCCCGGTCGACGACCTGCTCGCGGCGCTCCACCTCGACAAGACGCCGGACGGGTTCGTGAAGGAGTACCACGCGAAGATCAACCCGACGGAGACGCAGGTGAAGGGCGTCTTCGTGGCCGGGTGCGCGCAGGGCCCGAAGGACATCACGGACACGATCGCGCAGGCGGGCGCCGCCGCGATGTCCGCGGCGGTCTTCCTCGGCTCCGGGGAGATGACGCTGAACCCGCTCATCGCGGAGATCGACCCCGCGCTGTGCCGCGCGTGCGACCGGTGCACGGAGGTGTGCGAGTTCGACGCGGTCCACGTGGACCCCGGCCGGCTGTTGGCGGTGGTCGACGAGACCGCGTGCGAGGGGTGCGGGAAGTGCACGGTCGTGTGCCCGACCGGGGCGATCACCGTGCGGCAGTTCAAGAGGCCGCAGATCGTCGCGTCGATCGACGCGCTCGCACCGTTGGCGGTGGCCCCATGACCGTCGTCGCCAGACTCGCCACGGACGAGCCGCAGATCCTCGCGTTCTGCTGCAACTGGTGCGGATACGCCGCCGCGGACCAGGCGGGCGCCGCGAAGATCGAATACCCGTCCTCCGTGAAGATCGTCCGCCTGATGTGCACGGGCATGACGGACCCGTACTACGTCCTCCGCGCGTTCGAGCGGGGGTTCGACGGCGTCCTGATCGTCGGGTGCCACCCCGGGAGCTGCCATTACAAGAGCGGGAACCTGCAGGCGAAGGACCAGGTGGAGCGCGTGTCGACGGTCCTCCGCGGGCTGGGCCTCGAGGGCCGCCTGAAGATGACGGCCGCGTCCGCCTCCGAGGGCCCGCAGTTCGCCGCCGCCGCGACGGAGTTCACGGAGCAGGTGCGGAAGCTCGGGCCGAGCCCCCTCCGGGAGGCGTGAGATGGACGCTGCGATGCAGATCCTCGCGCAGGAGGGGTGCATCCAGTGCAACAAGTGCACGTTCGCGTGCCCCGTCCACCGCGTGGACGTCCTCTTCTCCCCGCGGAAGGTGATCCTCCAGGCGTACCTCGGCGGCGCGGACGCGGTGAGCGAGCGGGACCTGTGGGCGTGCCTCACGTGCGGGGAGTGCCAGGCGGTGTGCCCGACCCAAGTCCCGTATCCCGCGTTCATCCGAGCGGAGCGGGAGAAGCTGCGGGACGAGAGGGAGCGCAGCGCGCCGTGCAAGCACGGCGGGTTCAAGGAGATCGTCGCGGACATCATGGCGAGGCCGAACCTGAAGCAGGACCGCCGCCAATGGATCGGGGACGGGCTGAAGGTCGCGGACACCGGCGACACGATCTACTTCACGGGATGCATGCCCTACCTCGACGGGATCTTCTCCTACTGCGACAGCGCGGAGATCGGGCGCGCGGCGATCCGGATCATGAACGCGGCGGGCATCGTCCCCGTCGTGTCGAACGCGGAGCGGTGCTGCGGCCACGACGCTTTGTGGAACGGGAAGTCCGCCACGTTCGAAACGCTCGCGAAGGCGAACGCGAGGTGGATCCGCGACTCCGGCGCGAAGCGCCTCGTGACGACGTGCGCGGAATGCTACTACATGCTCGCGTACGAGTACCCGAAGGCGGTCGGGCCATGGGAGGGCATCGAAGTGCTCCACATGTCCGAGCTGATCGGGGAGCTCATGAAGGAAGGGAGGCTGCGATTCGCGAAGCCCGTGGACTTGCACGTCACCTACCAAGACCCGTGCCGCCTCGGGCGCCACGCGAAGGAGTACGACGCCCCGCGCGAGGTCCTGCGGGCGATCCCCGGGGTGACGTTCGTCGAGATGGACCGCGTCCGCGAGAACGCGATGTGCTGCGGCGTCGGCGCGTATTCGAACTGCGATGCCCAGACGAAGTTCCTGCAGCAGGAGCGGCTCGAGGAGGCCGCGTCGAAGGCGGACCACATGGTCACCGCCTGCCCCCACTGCCGGATCCACTTCTCGTGCTACCTCGACGGGAAACCGGTGGACCCCCTCCCGCCCCTCAAGATCATGGACCTGACCGTGCTCGCGGCGCAGGCGCTGGGGTGAGGGCGTGGCGATCGAGCACGTGGCGTTCGCGCGAACGATGGCGGCGAAGGGGATCACCGTCGACGGAGGAGAGCTCCGCGGGTACGCCTCCGACGCCTCGTTCCTGACCCTCGGGGTCCCGAGCCTCATCGTCTTCCCGAAGGACGAGACGGAATGCGTCGCGCTCGTCGAGGTGGCCGTCAAGCACGGCATCGCGCTCGTCCCCCGTGGGACCGGCTCGTCCACGGCGGGCCAGGCGATCGCGCCGCCGTCCGCGGTCCTCGTGGACATGGAGCGGGTCGGGGCCTGCGACGCCCGCGGGCACCGCCACGGCCTCTTCAAGCCCCACGTCGTGAACGCGGAGGGGGAGACGGTCGATCTGGCGAAGGCGTCGCCGGAGGACGAACTGTACCTGCGCGTCGGCGCGGGTCGGACGAGCGATGAGGCGAACCGGGCGCTGCGACCGTTCCGGTGGTCCGTGGCGGTGACGCCGAGCAGCGGGTACAGCACGTTCGGCGGCAACTTCGCGACGAACGCGCGGGGCAGCGGGACGCCCGCGTACGGTCCGTTCGGGCACGCGGTCCGTCGGATCCGCGTCGTGGCCTCTTCGACGGAGGGCGCGCGGGTCCTGGACGTCACGGATCGAGATGAAGTCCGTCGCCTCGCGGGGCACCACGGTCTGTGCGGCCTCGTCACGGAACTCGATGTGCGGATCGCCCCGATCCTCCAGCCGGACGAGCAGCTGTGCGCGGTCCTCTCAATCGAATCGACGGACGTTGTGCGCCTCGGCACCACCGTCGGCGATCTGATGAAGCGGGTCGCGGCATCCTGTCGCTACTATGCGGGTGAATTCCTGTTTATCGACGAGGCGATCGTTCGGCCGGACGATTCCGTGCGCAAGGATCCCGTCCTCGGCACGTATTTCGGGGTGAAGCCCGGAATCCGAAAGATGGTCCTCCTGTACCGCGGGCGGAAGGAAGGGATGGCATCCCTCCCGAAGATCGCCGCCGATTTCCCCGAGGTCGCGTACCGGGAGATTGCATACGTTCAGTTCCAGGCGATGATGCGCGTCCGGACCGCCGCCACGGGGAAGTCCGTCGCGCGGGTGAACGTCCCGGGTTGCGAGGACTTCCTGATCCGGGACCCGGCGCAGTTCGGGGAGGTCCTCGGCGGGATGTTCTCGCTGTTGGCGGGTTCGGAGGGCCGTCCGGTGGGCCACCACTACCCCGACGGCGTCGTCGTGCACTATCGCCCGCAGGCGCGCGTCACCCGGTCCGAGATCGAGGAGGCGTGGGCCCTGAACGGCAGGCTTCGCGAGGCCGTTCTGCGGCCCGGACTGACGACGGAGGACCGGGTCGAGCACGGGCTGGGCCTCGCACTCTTCCGAGACGCACCGAAGGACCGCCAAGAGGAACTCCGCCGCCTGAAGGCGTCCTACGATCCCGCGAACGTGTTCGCCCCGCACCTGCTGGATCCGAGCCTCCAAGCCCAGTTCGTCGGTGCCCAGTTCCAGCTCTGAGGCGGGGCGAGGTCGCCAGCCCCGCGGTTATCGTCGCTCCGGTCGGGGCGCACGCCGCGCGACCGAGACGGCCGCCGACGGGGACGCCGCTTCAGGGGAGGCGGTTTCCACCAAGCGGGCCGCATACGCGCGGGCGGTGCGGCGCAAGTCAGCCTCCCGCAATCCAGTCGGAGCGATGAGCACGAGGGTTGCCTGGGACTCGAGGCGCGTGGCGAGCAGTTGGCAGTTCTCCGATTCGATCCGAAGCGTCTGAGGCACTTGGCAGTGCATCGCCTGCACGATCGTCTCGACGGACCCGAGGAGCGTGGCGGTCATCACGCAGACGACGTCGAGGTCCACGGAGCCCCGCGACCATGCCCCGAGGACGGTGCCCGACCGCTTGAGCAGGACGACGGCGTCGAGGCCTTCGTCCGCTGCGTCGGAAAACAGTGCCACGCCCTCCCCGACCTGCAGACCCGCTCCTCCCCCGCCGACCCTACGACATCGATGAACTTCTGGATATTTAAGCGTCGTTTCAGGGCGCGGGAGAGTGCAACGCGGGCCGATACTTCCCGTCCGCAACCGTCAGACGTCCCCTCTTCGCCAGTCGGCCGAGGTGGTACGACGCGAGCTGGCGGCTGATTCCGAGGGCGCGTCCGACCGCCGCCGGGGAGGCTTCCCGGAGCGCGTGGACCGCCAACAGGACGCGGAACCGGAGGTCGCGATACCGCCAGTGCTTCTGGTACAGCCTGACGAGCTGGGCTGCAACCGCGCCCCCCCGAGGATAGTATCGCACGCGTCCCTCTGCCCGTTCCTCGTACACGAGCCCCCCGCGGACGAGGACCCCGAGATGGTAGCGCGCGACGCCGACGCTCAGTCGCAGGGTCCGCGCGATCGCCCGGAAGTGGTCCCCCGGCAGTCGGAGGAGGTGCTCATAGATCCGTCGCCGAGCAGGATGATCGAGGAGGTAGACGGTTCCGTATGCCATCCATCGGCTCCGAGGGTGCCGCCATCCGTTTCCCTGCTGATGTATAAAATCGTTCCCCGGTGAATTCCCATCCGGATACCGCCTTGTCTGAGGTTCCGGGGCGCAGGTCGCCGCAAAAAGCGTTCTAGAAGCTTTATGAGCCTCCCGAGCACACGGCCCCTCGAGGGGGTCGACCACCTTCTCGAGGGGTCAATCATGCGACGGACAGTTCTGGCGATGTCTTTGCTCGCGGCCGGGGTCCTCCTCTGGACCGCGCTGCTGAGCCCGACGGCGAGTGCGACCGGACCCGTGCCTGGGGCGATCTTCACGACGCTCGAGGATGGGACTCGGGTGAACGCGAACATCTACGACGACAAGCTCGACGTGTACTTGGACGGGGGGCCGGGGCCTAACGCCCCGCAGTCCGCGGCCGGGCTTCCAGACGGGAATTACTACTTCCAGGTCACGGACCCAAGCGGGAAGACACTCCTCTCGACGGACCCGGTCCTGTGCCGGGAGTTCCGCGTGGAGGACGGGATCATCGTCGAGTACGTGTCCGCCGGGCGAACGTACACGAAGAACGGGAACGGGGCGCCGAAGCCCTGCCACCTCGACGGAAAGGAGAACGGGAGGCACGACACTGGGCTCGACATCGACCACGGCGCGCTGACGATCCAGCTCATGCCGTACGACAACACTCCGAACAAGGGCGGCGTGTATAAGGCCTGGGCGACCCCGGTCGAGGACTTCGTCGGCGACCCGAACAACGTGGACAGCCCGTGCGGCACCGGGTGCTTCCACGGGTTCGTCCCCGCGTTCTCGAAGACGGACAACTACAAGGTCCGCCGCCAGGGCGGGCCGCCATTCGATAACCCGATCCTCACGGTCCGCAAATTCGTCGACGCGGACGGGGACGGCGTGTGGGACGCCGGCGAGCCTGAGGTCGGCATCGGCTACTTCATCGACGGCGGTGGCTGGCCCGTTTCCGTTGCGGACCCGAACGGGATCACGTCAGACGGCTTCACGCCTTACCAGTACCTGCCGGGCTTCGCGGGCGCATACGTCGTGACGGAGGGACTGCCCCCCGGTTGGAGCCAGACCGCGGCATATCTCGACGGGGTCGCGCAGACCGTCTCCGTGGATGTGACTGTGAACGTCGCGTTCACGAGCGGGGAGCGCCACGAGGTCGTGTACGGGAACTTCCAGTGCTTCGAGGTTTCCGGCGCGAAGATTAACGACCTGGACGGGGACGGCGTGAGGGACGAGGGCGAGCCCGGCATCCCCGGCTGGACGATCGAGCTGTACCGGAACGGAGAGCTCGTCGCCACGACGGTGACGGGCGACGACGGCACGTACACCTTCACGGTCTGCGACGGCGGCGAGTACGAGGTCCGCGAGGTCGAGGTCTCGGGCTGGGAGCCGACGAGCACGACGAGCCTCACCTTCACCGCGGCGAGCGGCGTGAACCACATCGGCTTGGACTTCCTGAACTTTGAGTGCTTCGTCGTCTCCGGCTACAAGTACGACGACACGGACGGGGACGGCGTCCACGACGCCGGTGAACCGGGATTGGCGGGGTGGACGATTGAGCTGTACCGGAACGGCGCCCTGTACGCGAGCACGACGACGGATGCGAGCGGGTTCTACTCGTTCACGGTGTGCGAGGGCGGGGACTACGAGGTCCGGGAGGTCCAGCAGGACGGCTGGACTTCCACGGGCCCGACGAGCTTTTCGTTCACCGCCTCGAGCGGGCAGGACCGGTCCGGGGACTTCTTGAACTTCGAGCTCGGGCAGATCTGCGGCGCGAAGTTCTATGACGCCGACCATGACGGCACGTGGGACGCGGGGGAGCCCGCAATCCCCGGTTGGAAGATCGAGCTATACCTCAACGGGGAACTCCTCGCAACGGCCACGACCGACGCGGACGGGGAGTACTGCTTCACCGGCCTTGGGCCCGGAACGTACGAGGTCCGCGAGGTCATGCCGAACAACCCGGACGCGAACAGCGTGTGGGTGCAGACCGCGCCCGGCGGGGACGGGGACTTCGACTTCCAGGGCACGAGCGGGATGGACGAGACCGCCAACTTCGGGAACGTCTGCGAGTTCATCGAGTCTCGGACGTGGGGGTACTGGAAGACCCATACGGGCTTCGACAGCCCGCCTCGGGACGAGACGTACGACGAGCTGCCGGCGAACCCGCTCGACGTCGACGTGACGACACCCGACGGGGACGACCTGATCGCGACGGACGCGGAGGCGAACTGGCTGTTCGACGGCGGCGCGGGCGACATCAACTGCAGCGGGGACTGCGTCACTCTGTTCCGCGCCCAGCTGCTCGCCCTGCACATGAGCCTGCTGAAGTTCGACGGCATGGCGGGCGCCGTGTACGTGTTCGACGGGGACTCCTACAGCGGCATGACCGTGCAGGAGATCTACGACGCGGCGGTGGCGGCGCTGAACGACCCGAGTTTCGGGGATTACACGTCGTTCCAGGAGACCCTGGACCGGATCAACAACAACCACAATCAGTCTGCCGGGAACCACGTCCTCGTGTGTGCGGAACCTCCGACGCCGCAGTACTAGAGACCAAACGGAAGGCGGGCCCCAGAGGCCCGCCCTCTTCTTCCTTTTCCGTGCCTTGCGCCAGTCTATCGCGCCGTCAATGCCTTCTTCTCCGAGGGCGTTGGCATGCAGAGGTCCGTCGGCTTCTCCAGGTAGCGGTTGAACGCGATCACCGCGATTGAGCTCGCGAAGCCGCCAATCTGGGCCATCGCGCTGTAGATCCCACGCACCGGGAGGATCGTCCTGGGGTCCTTCAGCTCCTTCAGCACGAGCCGTACGAGGTCCTGTTCCCGCTTCTCGAGCCCCGCCGCCACCCGGATTGCCTCGTTCGCCTGCTTCAGGTCCCGGGACAGCAGACCGCCAAGGGCGCGCGCGTACGCGAGCTCGATGGTCTCTGCGAACTCCGTGAGCGCCTTCAGGATCGAGGGGGGAACCCGGATCCTCTGTTCCAGGATTTCGCACACATTCTTCGCGATCTCGTGGCTCAGGTCCGCCACGGTTTCGAGGTCCTTCGCGATGAGCCGGTACCCGACGATCTCGAGGCGGGACCGCATCCCGAGGGGTTCGACGAGGGCCTCGTCGAGCTGCGCGCTCAGGACGAGGCGGAGGATGAGCCAGTACATCATGTCCGCGTCGTCCTCCCGCTTGATCGCATCGTCGGCGAGCGCCCGATCGTCCTTCACGAGCCCCTCGAGGGCCTCCGTGAGCATTGTGGAGCCCAGGTTGTACAGTCGCTTGATGAGGGCGTCCAGCGGATAGTTCGCAGGGTCGATCGAGCACTGGAGCACGACCCGCGAGCCGTTCTCCTCGATGATGCCGATGCCCATGAGGCGGCGGATCGTCTGGCGGATCTCGTCCTGGTGCTCGCTCCGGAGCCGTTTCGACGCCTGAACAATGATCCGGTCGCGGCCGAGGACGTACCCGCCCACGATCACCCGGGCGAGCATCCCCGGTTCCGCGCATAGGTCCGCGTTCACCGTGCACTCCTCCCCTTTCCGCTCGCGCGCGCCGGTCGCGGGGTTCAGCATCAGGCGGAGCCCCTCCCCGTCCTCCTCGAGGAACACCTGGTCCCCCTTGCGCAGATTCCGGCGGCCCACCCACTCCTTCGGGAGGGACACGGTATATGTCGCGGCACCGACCTTCTGGATCTTGCGGCTCTCCATCGCATTCACCGTTACCTCGTGAGCGGGCGTAGGAAATATATTCATCGTATATTCTGGGGGTGATTATTCGGTTCAGTCGACCCCTCGAGTCGGCACGGTGTGTTGGTCATTGTTCCTCAGCCTCCTTCCGGAGAGGCAGAGGGCGAGCACGAGTTCTCGCGGCGATGTACATGTAGAATATACCTGCGACGTTCGAGCCGTCACTGTTCGGTCACGAGGAGGTCCCCGTGCTTCCGGATGAACTCGACGAGGCCGCCTTCCCGCATGATCGCCTCCATCGCCGGCGGCAGCGGGGCGAAGGGGAGCTGCACCCCCTTTGTCCGGTTCTCCACGATCCCCTTCCCGAAGTCGACTTCGAGTTCGTCCCCCTCGTCAATTTCGTCCGTGTCGCACACGATCGCGGGGAGGCCATTGTTGATGCAGTTCCGGTAGAAGATGCGGGCGAACGATTTCGCGAGGACCGCGCGGGTTCCGCACATCTTGATCACGATCGGGGCGTGCTCGCGGGACGACCCCTTGCCGAAGTTCCGGCCCCCGACGACGAAGTCCCCCGTCTTGACGTTCGGGGCGAAGTCCGCGCGGGCGTCCTCGAGCGTGTGCTTCGCCAGTTCCGGGAGATTCGACCGCAGGTGGTAGTACCGGCCCGCGGAGATCAGATCCGTGGAGATGTTGTCCCCGAACTTCCACGCGCGCCCCATCACACCACCGTCCGCGGGTCCGTGATCACGCCGTAGATCGCCGTCGCGGCCGCCGTCATCGGCGATCCGAGGTACACGAACGCGTTCGGGTTCCCCATCCGACCCGTGTAGTTCCGGTTCTGCGTGCTGAGGACGTTCTCCCCGTCACCGGGGATCCCGCCGTGGACGCCGGGGCACGCCGCGCACCCGGGGCTGTTGATCATCGCCCCGAAGTCGACGAGTTGTTCCAGGAGCCCCGCCGCCAACGCCTGGCGATACGCCTCCTTGCTCGCCGGGGTCACGATGACCCTCGTGCCCGCTGCCTTGATCTCGCCCGCGACGAGCTTCGCGAACACTTCGATGTCCTCGAACCTCCCGTTCGTGCACGCGCCCAGGTACACCTCGTGGATCGGCACGTCCCTCAGCGTGGGATCCGTGACGGAGACGACGTTGTCCTCGCTGCCCGGCGTCGCGACCAAGGGCTCGAGGTGCGAGGCGTCGTACTCGAACGCGCGCGCGTACTCCGCGTCGTCGTCCGGCTCGATTGGCCTCCACTCCTCCGCGCGCGCGTGGGCCGCCAGGTACCGCTTCGTCTCCTCGTCCGACGGGATCGGGCCGCACTTCCCGCCCGCCTCGATCGCCATGTTGCTCAGGGTCATCCGTTCGTGCATCGGCATCCCGCGGATCCCGTCCCCGCCCCATTCCATGCTCGCGTACGTCGCCCCATCCGTCCGGATGTCCCCGATCACGCGGAGGATGAGGTCCTTCGACATCACCCCGCGGGGGATCGTCCCTCTCACCTCGAACTTCAGCGTCTCCGGGACCCGGAGCCACGTCTTCCCGAGGCCGATCGCGACGCCTACGTCCGTGGACCCCATGCCCGTCGCGAACGCGCCCATCGCGCCGCCCATGACCGTGTGGGAGTCCGCGCCGATCACGACGTCCCAGGGACGGACGTACTTCTCGAACGCGACCTGGTGGCACACGCCGTCCCCGATGTCGTGGAGGATCATACCGGTCTTGGCGGCGAATTCGCGCAGGTACACATGATCGGCCGCCAATTCCTTCCGCGGGGGTGGTGAGGCGTGGTCGATGAACACGATCGAGCGGCTCGGGTCCGCCGCCTTCGCGATCCCCATCTTCTCCATCTGACGGAACGTGAGGGGTCCGGTCCCGTCCTGGACGTACGCGAGATCGACGGGTGAGATCACGAGGTCGCCCGCCTTCACCCGTTTCCCCGTCTTCTCCGACAGGATCTTCTCAGCGAGCGTCTGCCCGGTCATGCAGCCATCCTACGGAGGCGGCCGCTCTTATAGGTTCGGTCATGAGGACTCGGATCACTGCACGACGATCGCGCCGATCGCGCCCAGAAGGGTATAGGCGAAGTTGTGGGTGACGAACGGGTAGGCGCCCGGGTCCGGGAAGACGATGTCGAACGCGGCGCCCCCGCTGGAGGGCAGCGTCCACGTCTGGATTCCCTCGAGCGGGTTGTTCGGGTTGTTCTCGATCCAGATCCGGTCGAAGATGCCGCCGATCACGTGGAAGCTCTCGACGATCGAGGGGCCCGCGTTCAGCACGTACAGGCGCACGCGTTCCCCCGGCTGGGCGGTGAGCGGCGTCCCGCCGCGCAGAGGATGATACTCCCAGGCATACCCGTTGAACACGACCTGGGTGGGCGTCGCCGCGAGCATCTTGTCGTAGTCCCCGAGGAAGACGCCGGACGCGTTCACCCTGTCCGACGCGTAGACCTCGCTCAGGACGAGCGCGTACTCCCGCTGCGGCGCAGGACGCGTCTCGTTCAGCGGGTCCACGATCATCATCCCGTACATCCCGTTCGCGACGTGGGCGAGGACGGGCGCGGCGCCGCAGTGGTACATGAAGACGCCCGGGTAGTTCGCCACGAAGCTGTATGTGTGGCGCCCGCCCACCGCCACGTCCGCGTACGCGGTCAGCCAGTCGATCTGGGCGGAGTGGAAGTCGATCGAGTGGAGCATCGTCCCCTCGTTGATCAGCTCGATGTTCACGCGGTCCCCTTGACGGACCCGGAAGGCCGGCCCGGGGAGGATGCCATCGAACGTCCACGCGGCGTACGGGACGCCGTCCGCGACGGGCAGGTACACTTCCTTCGCGCGGAGCGTGAGGTTCCACTCGTGCCATCCCGACGCCGGCGGGCTTGTGGCGGCGTCCCGCCACTGGTGCGGGAGGTCGATCGGCGTCCCCCCGCCACCGCCCTGACCCGACCCTACGATGATGACCGCGGTCATGAACGGGTGCGGCGCGCAATGGTACTCGTACGTGCCGTTCTCCGTGAAGGTGAAGGACCACGACTCGGCCGGCTGGATGCTCGGGGAGCTCAACGGGCTCCCGGCCGCGTCGCCCGTCACGGTGTGGAACGTCGCGTCCCGGTTCGTCCACGTGACCGTTGCGCCCTTCGCGACCGTGACGTTCTTCGGGACGAAGGCGAGGTTCTTGATGTCGATCGAGGCCGACGTCGGCAGACCGTCTGGCGGTGGGGACCCGCCCGTCCGGCCCCCGCCGAGGTAGTACCCGGCGCCGAGGGCGATCGCCCCGAGCAGGAGGCCAGCGACGAAGAACGCCAGAGGCTTCGACGAACCGGACCCGCCCCCGGAGGAACGAAGCTTCCTTCCCTGAGGGAACTCGATGTGCACCGACCGCGGATCCCGCGGCTCTCGCGGCTCGTTCATGGGAATACCCCTTCATCCCTGATGCCGTCGCGTCTTTGAACCTATCGATGACCCCGTCCGGACCCGTCGCTCCTACTCCGCGATGACCAAGGTGACCATCCCCATGTCCGCGTGGAAGACGACGTGGCAATGGATCAGCCAGATCCCCGGGTTCACGACCCGGACCTTCGCGACCGCCGCGGTCCCCGGGACCATCGGGATCACGTCCCCTTCCACCGGCTCCCCGTTCACGAAGACGGGGCTCCCGCCGTGCATGTGCCAGCTATGGGTTTGGTCCCCAATCGCGACGAGGTAGAACGTGAGTTCCGTCCCAACGGGAACGACGGGGAGACCGAGTCCCTTCAGCGTCTGAACCGCTTGCGCGTACCCCTGGTCGTTGATCAAGTCGTACAGCGTGTGCTCGTAGGCCTGCGCGCCGTTGATGTGGTACGCGAGCCCGGCGGCGAGGGGCGCCTCCCCGAAGAATTGGACGAACTCGTAGTCCGTGACGGGCGGCCACTGGTCCGCGGGGTACACGATGATCGCCCCAAACAGCCCCTTCTGGATGTGGTGGCTGATCGTCGCGCCGTCGCTCGAGTGGCAGTGGTAGTAGAACAACCCCGGCCGCGTCGCCTCATACGTGTACGTGTACGTCTGACCGGGCCCGGGCATTGAGTCCGGGTACGCCTGGGACCCGTCGTTCTCGATCGTGTACCGCAACCCGTGGACGTGGATGCTGTGGATCCGGTCCAGGGTGTTCGTGAAGTGGACCTTTACGAGGTCTCCGACGCGGACACGGAGCGTGGGACCGGGCACCGTCCCGTTGTACGTCCACGCATCCCATACGACCCCTGAGGACAGCGTGATCTGCGTCGGTCTGGCGGTGAGGAAGAACTCCCGGACGGTCTGGGCCTGGACCGTCGTCGGCCGCAGCGGCGACAGGATGACCATCACCATCGCCAGGACGAGCAGGACCGCGACCGCACCCGCGAGCACCTTTCCGTTGGAAGACCGTTCGGCCATCGCCGCACCTTGGCCCGGCGAGCGCCCGCCAGCCGCCATGTCGGTTCGCTACGTACTTACCCGTACAGTACGAACGGATTCCCGGACGGGCCGTCGAAACCTACACGAGCACGGCGGTCAGGAGCCCGACGAGGACCATCGCGAGGGCGGCCCATCGCCGAAGCCCGAACGCGTGCGCGCGCTCCCACATCGTCGCCCGGCGCGCGAGGGCCTTGTTCGACACGACGAGGAGGACGAGGACGAGGGGGAGCACGAACGCGAGGTTGTACAAGTACAGGTAGCCGAGTCCTTCCCAGAACGTCGTCCTCGCGGCGAGGAAGCCGAGGACGGCGACATAGATGCCGCCGGAGCAGGGGAACGTGCACAGCCCGACGAGGAATCCCGCGACCGCGGCGCCGGGGGACGTCCCCTTGAGCATCCACGGCCGGATCCGCTCCCACGCGATCCCCGGCGTGTGGAACGGGTTCGGGATCTTCGGGAAGTAAGGCTGCAGGAGGACGAACGCGCCCATCGCCGCCACGAGGACGCCGGCCACGCGCGCGAGGAGGTGGGCGTCCTCGAAGAGGAGGATCGCCGCCAGGAGTCCGAGGCCGATCAGCAAGTAGGCGAGGAAGACCGCATAGATGTACAGCGACCCGATCCGCGCGAGCTCGATCCGAGGGCGGCGAGAGACGTACAGGAAGGAGACGAAGAACAGGAGGACGGCGAACGCGCACGGGTTCAACCCATCGACGAAGCCGGTCACGAGCACGAGCGGCAGGATCGCGGCGTCCGCGGGGCCCGTCCCGCCGCCATTCGTGCCGTACCAGGACACGTACTGCGACACGGGCGTGCCGACCGCGTACTCCTTGACCTCGCCGTCGAACGCCCAGGCGTGGTACCGCGTCGGGTTCGCCATCGCGTCGCCCACGGGGTGCACGAGGAGCCGCGACAGCTGCGCGCTCGCGGCAATCGCCTGGCGGGAGAGCTCGATCGGCACATGGCCCTCGAGGACGGTGAGGTTCACCCCCTTCACGAACGTGACGAAGTGGCTCTGGAGGGTGAACGGGATCCCGAGGTTGTCGTTGACGACCCGGAGCTCCTCGCGGTAGGCGGGGGTGTTGATGTAGTCCTTGACGACGGGCGGCAGCCCGAGGGACTCCAACGCGGGGATGAGTTCGTCGTGGAGGTACATCGCGCAGTCCGAGCACGCCTCGTTGTAGTAGATCGTCGCCCCCGGCGGGAGCGTGTACGCCGGCGGCGCCCGGGAACGGGCGTACGCGGCGAGGGACGCCGCCGCCAGCACCGCGCTCAGGACCAGGAACGCGACGAGGAACGGCCGCCAGCTCGCCTCCCGGGGTTTCGTCCCCGGGGGTTCCCCGGACATCGCGCCCTCCGGCACGACCCCGGGTTCCTCGTGGCAGTGGGGCATCTCACGCCTCGTCCACGTGGATCCGGAACTCGATTTCCGCTGCGCTCCCGTCGTTCGTCTTCACGAACACGGAGCGGTCGCCGACGTACAGGTCCGGGTGCGCGAGGGCGTCGTACTGGACGACGAGGGTCGCGGTTGCTCCCGCGACGAGGCGGCCCTCCCACGGAGGGTTGTCGTGCATCCCGAACACCGGGCTCGACGAGCCGCCAATGACGACGCGCGCGGACGTGCACCCGCAGGAGGTCCACGCGCCGAAGATCGCGAGCGTGCCCTCCCCCCGGTTCTCGAACGAGAAGGTGTGCTCCACGGTCGACTGCGGGACTTTCCCGAGGTCGTAGTACGTGTGGTCCGCGAAGAACCGCCCACCGGTCCCCGAGGGTCCGGACGCGACGAAGTACAGCCCCGCTCCCACGGTCACGACGAGGAGGATCGCGACGTACGGGGCCCACGCCGCCGCGGACGTCCGCGCGCCACGCGGGCGACGAATCCCCAGCTCCTGATACCTCCGCCGCGGGATCGACGGGTGGACGCGGGAAACGTGCTCCCCCAGGTTCTCCGGTTTCACGGGTTGCCCGCACTCCGGGCAGGTCGTCCGCACAACGCTCCCTCGACGCGCACGGGCGGGGCGCGGGATGAACCCGCGCATCGTATTGTACGTATCAGAGTGCGAACTCCGCCGGCTCACGCTCGAGGGCACGGTTCATCGTGACCTGGGCAACGGTCTCGTACTGGCGGACGACTTGGGCGATCGGACGGACGACCTCGCCGACGAGGAGGCAAGTCGCGCACACGTCGAGGCCGCGCTCGCATTTCTGGTTCGGGGCCTGCACGCGCATCGCGTCGACCTGCGCCGCCACGGACGGGGCCATGTCGAGGGCCGCATTCGCGTCCGCGAGGGAGGCGGAGAAGAATGCGGTCATCGTCGCCTCCCCGAGGGAGGCGAGGGAGGCGTCCAGCCGGTTGGCGGTGTCCGCGAACCCGGAGGATGGCCGGAACCCGGAGTGGTCGAGCGCCTCCACGCCACGGGCGACCTCGTCCCACAGGTCCGCGATCGTCTCCAGGGCGATTGCCGCGACGCGATCCCCGAGCAGGTGCCGGGGCTCCGCGATTCCGATCTTCGCGGCGACGGTCCGGTCCCGGGCCGCGAGGAGGAGCTGGCGGGTGACGAGCCAGTACAGCCGATCCGCTTCGTCCTCGAGGCGATGGACCTCTGGGATCTCGTGCGCCCCCTTCCCGCGGAGGGGCTGGAGGCTCAGGTGGCCCATCCGCACGGTCAGGTACTGCAGCCGACGGAGGAGGCCGTCGATCGGGAAGCGCGTCGGCTCCGCGAAGTTCTCCAGGAGGACGAACTTCGGCCCCTGGTTCACGATCGTCAGGCCCGTGAGAGATCGGGCGGCCTCCTGCGCCTCCTTGATGTGCTCCTGGGAGAGGCCGGTCCGGGACTTGATCCGGATGGAGTTCCGTCCGACGACGTAGGAACCGACGAGCAGGCGCCGGAGGGTTCCGGGCCGCCCGCACGTGTCCGCGTCGAGGACGCACTCCGTGCCCATCGTCGACACCGCCGGCTCGCCCGCGCGGATCCGCAGGGTGCCGTCGTCCTCCTTCACGAGGGTGACCGTCGTCCCCGGCTCGACCCCACATCCCTTGGCCCAGTCCTTCGGGAGCGAGACGCCCAGGCTTGAATACCCGAGGCGCTGGACCTTGCGCGACTCGGTCTCCATGAGTACGTATGAATGCGTATGCGGGCATCATTGTTTGGCAAGTGTTCTATGATAAAGGGCCGTTATACTCGCGTCCCACGGCCGGTCGGCCGGGCATACGTACAGTGCACACGCCCACTCAGAATACGAAGGGACGCTTCATTCGGTCGAGACACCCTTCGCGGGATGAGGCGATGCCGTGGGGATTACGACGATCAAGGTGACCTCGACCACGCGCGACCGTCTGAAGGCGATGGGGATGAAGGGGGAGACGTACGACGCCCTCCTGAACCGGTTGCTCGACGAGGTCGAGGCCCCGACGGTCCGCGTGGAGGCCGCGCGATGACGGACCCCGATGTCCAGGTCTCGCCGAGGACGCCGGAGAGCGCGACAAAAGGCTTCGGGGAGCTCGAGGCCGAGGTCATCAACGCGGGCCTGTGCACGGAGTGTCGCGCGTGCGTGGACCTGTGCGCCGCCGACGGCCCGGAGGCCCTCCAGCTCGACCTGGGGGCGTTCCGTTTCGACATGGACCGATGCAACGGGTGTGGTCTCTGCTACGCCGTGTGTCCCGAGGCCCCGTTGGCATGGGAAGACCTTCGGGACCGGTTCGACATCGAGGCGAGCCCGATCGGAAAGGAGCGCGCGGTCACAAGCGCCGTCACCCGGAGCGCAATCGTGAAGGAGCGGAGTGCGGACGGCGGCGTCGCGACGTCCCTCCTCTGGTTCCTGCTCGACTCCGGCGCGATCGACGGCGCGATTCTGTCGAAGAACAACGGCCCGGTCGGCCCGAACCTCTTCGTCGCGAGGACGCGGGACGAGGTCCTCCAGTCCACGGGCCTGCGGGCGGGACGCGGGACTTCCCTCGCGACGCGGTTCGGGGTGATCACAAACCTCGACCTGATCTCGTTCCTTCGGAGGCTCCACAAGGAGGACCCGACGAGCCGGGAACGCCTCGCGCTCGTGGGGACGCCCTGCCAGGTGTACACGTTCCGCCGGATGCAGGAGATCGGGGTCGCCCCCGCCCCGCGCATCTCTGCCATCCTCGGGCTCTTCTGTTACGAGGCTCTCCCCCTGAACAAGGTCCAGTGGGCGCGGTTCGAGCAGGCGACGGGGCTCCGCGTGGAGGACGTCGAGAAGATCCAGATGCGCGAGGAGCTCGTCCTGACGATGCGGGACGGCCGCACGAAGCGCGTCGACCTCGACGTCGCGTCGTTGTTGGCGGGACCGAACTGCCTCCGCTGCGCGGACTACTCCAACCGCTTCGCGGACCTGTCCCTCGGGGCGACCGGGTCGGAGCCCGGGTTCACGTCCATCGTCGTGCGCACGGACCGGGGACGCGCAATCCTCGATGCGGCGTTCGAGGCGGGCTACCTCGCGGAGTGGAGGTCCCTGTTCGACGAGCAGAGCGGGAAGGCGCTCGAACAACGCCTGCGCGAGCGGCTCGCGGAGCAGACCCAGAAGAAAGTGGAGCTTGCGGAGCGGGCCGGATCGCGGATCTCCTCCTAAGCCATCCGCATCCCGGATGCAGGCGCTGCCCAGGCACGCGGTTCTCTGACCGCCCGGGGTCCTGGTTTGAGTTCGCGGCTAGGAGAAGCCGCTCATGCGTTCGAGGACGGACATCGCCCGGAGCGTGATCATCTTGCTCGGCCTCCCCGGCTCCTCGAGGGCGAACGGAGTCGGCATCCCCTTCGCGTACCACTTCGCGGCGTTCCCCTCGAGGTCGGGGTGGACGGCGTCGAGGATCCACCGGCCGCCCGATCGTCGCTTCTTCTTGAGGAGGGTCACCGCGTACCGCAGCCGCGGATCGTCCGTGTACCCGAGGGCCGTCATGAAGTCGAGGCCAACGAGGAGATCGTAATAGTAGTGGACGGGGTAGTGGAACCGGTACCAAGGGCCGTAGCGGTCCCCTTGGCTGTGAAGTTCCCGCGACAGGTAGAACTCCGCCGCGTCCTCCACGGCCCGCGTCATGCCCGCGGTCCACTTCTGCCTCGGATACACCGCGAAGGCGCTCATCGGCTCCCAGGAGTCGAGGTTCCGCCCGGTTCCGAAGCAGCTCCAGCCGCCGTTCTTGTCCCGGTTCTTCACGAACCACTCGAAGGCGCTCCGGACTTTGGGATGGTCTGAGTAGCCGAAGCGGACGAGCGCTCGCGCGGTGTTTCCCGCGGTGCACACGTGACTCGTCGTCATGCGGTCGGGGCCGAATCCTCCGTCCGCCTTCGCGTATCGCGCGATCCACAGGTCGCAGGCCTTCCGGATTCGCGCGTCGTCCCTCGTGAGTCCGAGGTCGGACAGGATGAGGAGCATCCAGTTCGTCGAGAGGTACTTCGGCCGATATAGGCTCTCGTCGCTCACCCACCAGCCGCCGGACTTCTGCTCGGCGAGGATGTCGGCGGCCCATCCGCGGTTCGGAATCGCCTCGATCGCCTCTAGGATCTCCGGGTCATCGTCAGACATCCCGAGCAGCTGCGCCAGCGCGAGACGCCGGATGGCGGGTTGGTCCTCCTCGAGCAACCAGTCAAGCGCCACCCTCGACTTCCCGGATCTTCCCATGCGGTTCCCCCACCCTCGATGGGACGGAAGGAATGGACCGGGTGGGATTTGAACCCACGACCTCTACAATGCCAATGTAGCGATCTTCCAGCTGATCTACCGGCCCGCGGATGCGTCGAGTATGGCCGCCTAATTAATACCTTTCTGACCCGCGCGGACGGGTTCTTGGGGCCCACGCGGGACGTCGATCCTGTGTTCTCGACGGGATTCCCCGAACATCTCCAACCGACGGACGCCGCGGACCTTCTCCCCGGGAACTTCGATCGGGTACTCGCCCGTCAGGCATCCGAGGCACAGGTCCTCGCGGGAGTGGTTCAACGCCTTGATCAGTCCGCGCAGGCTCAGGTACCCGAGGCTGTCCGCGGAGATGAACGTGCGGATCTGCTCGACCTCCTTGCCGTTCGCGATGAACTGGTCCCGCGTCTTCATGTCGATCCCCAGGTAGCACGGCGCCCGAATCGGCGGGCAGCCGATGCGGAGGTGGACCTCCCTCGCCCCTCCCTGTTCCCGCAGGATGCGGACGATCTTCTTGATCGTCGTGCCGCGGACGATCGAGTCGTCCACGAGGACGACCCGCTTCCCCTTCACGGCGGACCGGATCGGGTTCAGCTTGAGGAGCACGGAGATCTCGCGGTCCGTCTGCTCCGGCATGATGAACGTCCGTTCGATGTAGCGGTTCTTGATCAGCCCCTCCACGACGGGGAGGCCGCTCATGCGGGAGTACCCCTGGGCCTGCGCGCGGCCGGACTCCGGGACCGGCACGACGATGTCCGCCTCGACCGGGTGCTCGCGCGCGAGCTCCATCCCGATCCGCACGCGGGCGTCGTACACGAGGCGGCCGTCGAGGACGCTGTCGGGCCGGGAGAAGTACACCCATTCGAACATGCAGTGGGCCGCGTGGCTCGGGTGGGGGAGCCGGAACGAATCGAACCCGTCCGGGCGGAGCCTCACGACCTCGCCGGGCTTCAGGTCCCGCAGGAACTTGCCGCCGAGGGTGTCGAACACGACGGACTCGGACGCCACGACGTAGGACCCGTCGATCTCTCCGACGCACAGGGGCCGCACCGCCAACGGATCGCGGATCGCATACACGGTGTCGCGGATCAGGAGGACGAGGGAGTACGCGCCGACGAGGACGTTCGCGAACTCCTTCATCGCGCGCTCGACGTCGCCGGTCTGCGCGATCTCGTTCGCGAGCAGGCGCACGATCACCTCGCTATCGGACGAGGACATGAACGCCCAGCCCTTCTTCTGCAGTTCCGCCCGGATGTCCGTCGCGTTCACGATGTCCCCGTTGTGCGCGAGCGCGATGTCGCCGATGCTCGACAGGCATGTGATCGGCTGCGCGTTCTCGACCACGGAGGAGCCCGTCGTGGAGTACCGGACGTGACCGATTCCGACGGTCCCACGGAGCGCCTCCAAGTCCTCCGATGCGAACACCTCGTGGACGAGGCCCATCCCCCGCCGGTGGTGGATCTCCCCGTCCGCGAAGGTCGCGATCCCCGCGCTCTCCTGGCCGCGATGCTGCAGGATGCGGAGCCCGTAGTACAGGTTCGGCGCGACGTCCTCCGTGCCGGCGATCCCGATGATCCCGCACTTCTCCGAGGGCTTGAAGGCGTCGAGGCCGTCCTGCCGGTCCGCCTTCATGTCAATGCCCCTTGGCCCACCGGTAGCTCCGTCGCTTCGCGCTCACCCCGAACCCGCACGCAGCGCACTGCCGTTGGCGCACGTTGTACGAATGCCGACCGCACCGCCGGCACCGGATGTGGGTCTTCTTGACGCCTTTCTTCCCGAGGGCGGCGGTGCCTTTCGACACGGGTCACCTCACGGCGATACGTAGATCACATTGTCCCCGCGAACGATCGCGAGGTCGACCTTCCGCTGCGTCTCGTTGTTCAGAAGCTCTTCCGCGTTCTTCAGGACGAGGTTCATGTGGGGATCGAACCCGTCGAGGACTCCGCGGTATCCCCGACCTCCCTTCAGCTCGACCATGACGTTGCTGTTGATGCTCTGGTTGAGGAGAGAGAGCGGCTTGAGCATTGTCTTCGGCGCTGCGATACCGGGGGGCGAATATAAACCTATGCGGGTTGGCGCCGCCACATCCCGCCGTCGCGGTTAAGAGCGCCATTCCCGTTGCCCGCCTCGTGTCCGGAGACCTGCGGATCGCCACCAAGCACGGCACCCTGACGCTCGAGGAGCTCGCGGAGATGCAGCCCGGAATGGCGCGCCTCATGGCGGAGTACTCCGAGCGGTTCTGGATCCTTTACTACGCCGCCAAGGCCGGCAACTGGCCGCTCGCAAAGTACGAACACTCGGAGATGATGAAGCTCGGTAAGATCGTCCCCATCGTGCGGCCGAAGTACGCGGAGGGGATGGCGGAGTTCGAGGCGACGTCGATGGCCGCGTTGGAGCGGGCGATCGCCGCCAAGGACTGGAACGCGTTCGACGCCGCGTACCGCGCCGCGATCGACGCCTCCGACGAGTACCACGACAGGTTCGCGAAACCGTTCATCCGGTTCCGCCTCCCGCCGGAGGCGCCCCCATGGATGGAGTTCACGCCGAACGCACGCCCGGGGAAGCCCTGAGCCGCGCAACCTTTTCTACGATCTCTGCTTCCCCTTTGGCGGTGGTCCGATGAGGACGGTTCCGCTCGGGAAGGGTGGCCCCAAGGTGTCCGAGATCGGCATCGGCATGTGGCAGGCGGGCGGACCCGCATGGGGCGCGGACGTGTCCGACGAGGCGAGCCTGGCGGGGATGAGGCGAGCGCACGAACTCGGGGTCACCCTGTTCGACACCGCGGAGGGGTACGGGGCGGGCCACAGCGAGGAGGTCGTCGGCCGCGGGATCCGCGAGATCGGGCGGGACCACCTCGTGATCGCGACAAAGGTCGCGGGCACGCACGCGCGCCGCGAATACGTCCAACGGGCCTGCGACGCGAGCCTCAAGCGCCTCGGCGTCCATGAGATCGACATCTACCAGATCCACTGGCCCGACCCATGGGACCAGGCCTCCCTCAAGGAGACGATGAAGGCGATGGAGCGTCTCCACCGGGCGGGCAAGATTCGCCACGTCGCGGTGAGCAACTTCGCCGTCCGGGACTTGGAGGAGGCCCGCTCCGCGCTCTCCCGCACGGACATCATCGAGAACCAAGTCCACTGGTCGCTCCTGCACCGGACGGTCGAGGACGAGGTCGTCCCCTACTGCAAGAAGGAAGGGGTCGCAATCCTCCCGTGGAGCCCGCTCGAGAAGGGCCTGCTGGCGGGGAAGTACGACGCCACGCACAAGCCCTCCGACGAGGTCCGGAAGGGGAGCAAGATGCTCCGGGACGAGAACCTCGCGGAGATCTCGAAGCTCGTCTCGGTGCTCATGGACGTTGGGGCGAAGCACGACAGGACGGCGACCCAGGTCGCCCTGAACTGGCTCATGCGGCAACCGGGAACCGTCGTCCCGATCCCGGGGATCAAGAACGCCGCCCAGGCGGAGGCGAACGCGGGAGCGGCCGGGTGGGAGCTGACCGCCGGGGAGGTTCGACGAATCTCCGACGCCTCGCACGCTCTCCAGCTCGACCTGTTTTGAGTGCGGGGGGCAGGATTCGAACCTGCGGACCCCTTCGGGACAGGATCTTAAGTCCCGCGCCGTTGGCCGGGCTTGGCTACCCCCGCGCGTCGCCCATTCGGAGGACGCTAGATAACCCTGCCGTCACAGGCGGCTCCGGAGGAGGCTCTCCGTGGGCACGCGCAGCGTCGCCTTCACTCCTCCGAATCGGATGTCGATCTCGAGGACGTCGCCCGGCGCCGGCCGCGCCTCCGGCGCGAGCCAGTCCCGCTCCAGTCTCCGGAGGAGGCGCCGGCGGAAGTCCCGGAGGCGGCGGGGCGCGCTCCGCTCGATCGCCGCCAATGTGGGGCCGGGATAGTACCGGCGGAAGCGCCCGTCGACGACCGTGCTGATCCATCCCGCCGCCGCGAGCGTGCGGACCGCCCGTCGGAGGCCCGCGCGGTCGGTTCGGTCGGCGAGGTCCCGCGTCGTCACCCCGGGGCGTTGGACGATCGCCGCCAGGGCGGACCGAGCCGTCTCGTCGGCGAGCGCCGCCAATCCTCCGAGTTCATTCGGCTCTAGGGCCATCCCCGCCACATGGTATCGGCGCGCCCGCCCGAGGACCGGCTCCACCACGTATCCCGCCTCCGCGAGCTTCCGGAGGTGCCACGCGGCGGTCGGGCCGCTGACGTCGAGCGCGTGCGCGATTTCAGCGGCGGCGCAGCACGGGTGCCACGCGACGTACTCGAACACCCGCCGGCGATTCGCGTTCATCAGCACGCTCCTGGCGGCGGCCCCCCGCTCCGTCTCGACCGGCTCGGACACGACCTGCTTCAGCGCCTGGCCGAGCTTCCGCACCTCACTCCTCCAGCCCGTACTCCTCGAGGACGAGGGCGAGGACCTCGAGCGGGTCCACGTCGCCCGCCGTCTCGGCGACGAGCGAATCCACCGTGTGGTGGAGGCTCGCGAGCGCCTTCGCGTTCAGCTTCGACTCTGGCGCGAGCTTCTCGAGGATCGCGCGGACCTCCGCCTCGACCTTCCCGCGGTTCGCCCTCCCCGCGACGGGTTCCTTCGGGCGCTGGACGAACAGGCCCGCGCCCTTCACGATCCCGTACGGATGCCAGGACCGCGAGTGCTTCGAGTTCCGACACTTGATGATCTTCAGCTCCCGCTTCTCCGGGTGCTCGTGGCTCGCGTACCGGAGGTGGATCACGTTGTCCCCGAGGTACATCGGGATGATCAGCTCAGGGGCGGACAGGTCGCCGACGACGCCGTGCTCCTCGAGGGTGCACAGGACCGTTCCGATTCTTCGCGTCTGCCGAAGTAGGAAGGAGACGAGCTCCCGCTGCTCGTACTTCTCCTTCACGGACCACAGGACGGGCGTGAGCGGGTCAATCACGATTCGCGCGTCGTGGCCCTCCCACTCCCGTACGAAGTCCGAGAGTTCGCGGCGGATGAAGTTCGAGAACTGCTTGCCGCCCGCGTCCACGAACACCAGGTTCCCCGACTCGAGGTACGATTCCGCGTCCTCCCAGCCCATGAGCTTCGCATTCTTGATGATCTCCTGCGGCGCCTCGTCCAAGGTGATGAACACGGCGTCCTCCCCGTCCTCGAGGCCACGGCGCAGGTACTGGGTCGCGAACGTCGTCTTGCCCGCCCCCGGCGAGCCGATCACGACCGTCGTCGTGTGCTCGTTGATCCCCCCATCCATCAGGGCGTTCAATCCGTACACGCCGCTCTTGATCTTCCGCATTGCGCCCTCCGACGATTCGGCTCCCGAAGCATTAGGATTTCTGCCCGAGTTTGGCGGTGACGTACACGTACGTGAGCCGACCGGGTCCCTCGTTGACGACATCATGGAGAACGTCTGGCGGCACGAACGCGACGTGGCCGGCGCCCACCGTGGTGTCGCCGCCGCCAATCCGGAGGGTCGCCTCGCCCTCGAGAACGAACAGCAGCTCCTCCTTCCCCTCCGTCGTGTGCGCGCCGACGGCGGCGCCGGGTTCCAGGCGGACGCAGGACGAGGAGATCGCGCGCGCCTCCGCGGGACTCACCTTCCCCGGCTCGCGGAACGGTCTCACCCACATGGGTCGTCCATCGGGAGGCCGCGGGATGAACCTATCCGTCCGCGCCCGATCCGAACGTGTCGGCGCCCGGCCGCGGAAAACCTTAACGTCCGTCGGGGATACCGGGCGCCGTGGCCCGCAAGGGGAAGAGAGCCGCATCCCGCAGGGCGAAACCCGCCAGGAAGCCCGCGCGGGCGGTGAAGAGGGCGAAGGCGGCGAGACCAAAGGCCGCGAGGCCGAAGGCGCGGACGTCGCCTCCGAAGTCCCCGAAGGAGCCGCGGGCAATCCCGACGGTCCGCCCCGGGCATGACGAATTCGAAGAGGAGACCGTGTGTTCGATCGAGTTCCTGAGCGACAACCGCTCCTTCGTTGCGCGGCTCGACACGCAGAAGGGCGGAATGCGGGAGCACAAGGCGCCCTCCTTCACGGACCTGCTCGAGCTCGTCGCGGAGGATCTGCGCGAGGAGTTCCTCGAGCCCTGACTACATCCCCGTGAGGGGGATCCGCTCCCCGGGCCGCATCGTCAGGAGCCGATGCCCCAGGCCGACGCGCCGCGCGGTGCGCATCACGGTCTCGATGCGATCCCACAGGCCGCCGGGAACCGCATCGTCCAGCGCGGCGTCCCAGTCGAGGACGTACGCGACGCCCGGCCGCAGGGCGTCCCACCCCATGAGCTCGAGGACGTCCTTCAGGTCCTTCGGGACCTGCCCCCCGTGACGGAGGTCTACGACGAAGACCGTCCTCACCTTCGAACCCCGGACGGACATAGGTCCTGCGGGCCTTCAGGCCAGCGCCCAGGTTATCAGTTCCGCCGACAGGGCTAAGGGCGACGCCACGATACCGAGGGCCGTGCGCCTCGCGGGGAAGGTCGCCCTCGTCGTCGGGGGGAGCGGAGGGATGGGCGCCGCGACGTGCACGGCGCTCGCCCGGGAGGGCGCGAAGGTCGCCGTCCACTACGGGCGGTCGGAGGAGGCCGCGTTGGCGGTCGTCCGCGCCATCGAGGCGGGGGGCGGCACCGCCATCCCACTGTCCGCGGATGTCGCGGATCGGGAACAAGCCCGGGCCCTCGTCGCGGAGGCGATCCGCCGGCTGGGCGGGCTCGACGCCCTCGTCGTGTACGCCGGCCATCCGTTCACCCCGAAGGAGTGGTTCGCGCCGTATGAGGACCTCCCGGAGTCCGCGTTCCGGAAGACGCTGGACATCGACCTCCTCGGGACGATCCACGTAACGCAGGCCGCGGTCCCGCACTTCAAGCAGCAGCGGTCCGGAAAGATCGTGCTCGTCGGCTCCACGCCCCCGATCACCGGCGACGTCGTCGGCATCTCGTACCTCGTCGCGAAGGCGGGGATCCTCGCCCTCACGAGGGCGCTGGCGCAGTACCTCGGCCCCTACAACGTGCACGTGAACGCCCTCGCCCCGGGGACCGTCGCGACCGCGCCGATGGAGGCGCTCCCGCGGGAGGAACGGCGGAAGCTGCTCGAGGAGCCCGCGCTCCGGCGGATCGGTTCCCCGGAGGAGATTGCGGACACGGCCGTCTTCCTCTGCTCCCCGGAGAGCGACTACATGACGGGGCAGACGCTCGTCGTCGACGGCGGCTATGCGATGCGGTGATCACGGGGCGGCGAGGGGCAGGTCCCGGGCCGTCCCGCATCCGTGGCACTTCACGAGGAGGACGCCCCGGCCGCCGATCGCCCGCGTCTCCACGATCCAGTGGCGGCGGTCGCACACGCAGACGAGGATGTCGTCCCGCGCGCCATCGCCGAACCGGACGTGGAGCACTCCCTCCACGACCCTCCACGCGGTGAGGGGGGTGCCGGGCACGTCCGAGATGCGGAGGTCGGTCACGCGGCCAGGCCATCGCCTCCCGCCGCCAAATAGGTTCGCGGTCCCCGGGAGCGAAACAGTCATACCGTCTCCGCGAATCCGGGGCCGTGGCCCGCGGGCACGTGTACCATGTCGACGGGGAGCGGAAGGTCGCCGCCCCGATCCACGCCCACTGGTACTCGGAGCGGGGAATCCGGGAGCTGAACGAGCGGTTGCGCGCGCCGCCGGTGACGCTCCGTTTCCAGGGAATCGCCCGGGACCTCGCGCCCGCCGCGCGCTCGTCGTTCACTCCCGCGTTCGTCGCGCTGACGCGCGAGGTGATGGCGGCGATGATCCGGAAGACCGCGCCGCTGATCGCGGGGCACCTGCGGAATTACCCGTTCCCGGAG
>Ga0209341_10000985_pt1 | contig 28813 bp, 18 predicted proteins | sample RifCSP13_2_FD_184020 | JGI IMG/M metagenome (GOLD analysis project Ga0209341, IMG submission 184020) | Soil microbial communities from Rifle, Colorado - Rifle CSP2_sed 13_2 (SPAdes) (version 2) | ecosystem: Environmental > Terrestrial > Deep subsurface > Rock core/Sediment | place: Rifle... | reverse complement strand
CAGTCTTTGGGACCGGGGCAGTGATCGTGTTGTGGATCTCGGCGATCTTTGCTTTTTCACAGTTCAAGCACCAACCGGTAGTCACAACCGTCCATTTCTTAGCTGCGGGTGCGTTGCTGACAGCCGCGATCGGCGCAACGGTCGGCGCGCTGCTGGGACTGGAGCGCGTGATCGGCCAGTTCCTGCCCCTCCCAGCCGGTGACCGGGTCGGAGCGCATGCCGGCATGATGGACACCTACTTATTCCTGGTGGCGAGCGCAATCATCGAATGGGTGACACGGAAGGAGGCGACGCGTTGGAGCTGGGCCGGGCTGGCGCAGGCGTTATTCTGGATGGTCGGCGCCGCACTGGTGCCCCTGGCCTTCTTCCTTAACATAGTCGAGCAGGTACTACCCATCTTCGGCCTTCTGTTGCTGGCGGGGATGCTTATCTTCCTGATCCGTTATGCCTGGCGGGCGCTTGCCAGCCTTCCGCTGGGGTCGGGGGTGAAGTCGTGGTCTTTCTTCGGCACCCTCTGGCTGATCGTTTATATGGGCCTGTTTTTATACGCGGTAAACGCCGGAGATTTCAGCCTTCTGCCCCCCTGGTTCTTTGCCACATTCGCTCACGCCGGTTTCGTCGGGATGATGACCAACCTGATCATGGGCGTCGTCGCTTCCCGCGGGCAGGCGGGCTCCGGGGTGCTGGCCTGGGGAGAGGGCGCTTCCATGTGGGCGATCAACCTGGGCATCCTGGTGTTCCTGGGGTTGAAAATCACGGCGGATATACGGCTCGGCGCGATCGTCATGGGGCTCGGCGTGCTTTTGGGCGTCTTCACCATGTTCCGCCGCGTACAGGCGAGCTAGGCGCTCTCTGACATAGAGTAGAAACGAGCCATACGCCTTCGATTCCTTATCACCCTGTTGTTACTGGCTCCACTGGCGGCTTGCAGCAATCTCGTCCCCTCTGCAACCCCGACACTCACGGCGCTGGAATCTCAAGGACGGGCTGTGTTCGAGTCCTATTGCTCACGCTGCCACGGGACGAGCGGTGAAACCGTCATCGTTGGTCCGTCTCTGGCTGGTATCGCCACCCGTGGCAGCGCCCGCATCGAGGAGATGGATGCAGCCACCTATATCCGCAACTCCATCGAAAACCCCAGCGCTTATACTGTGGAGGGATTTCCCGGAGGTCTGATGCCGCCCGATATGGAAGAGCAACTGGACCGGAGAGGATCTGGATGCGCTTTTAGCCTACTTGCTGACACTTGAATAGACTGCTCGCATGACTCATCCTGAATTTCAAGATGAGTCATGCGATTTTTACTACGGACAAGCTCAAGCGGTTTCCAGGTAGCGCTGCAATTCCCAATCGGTGACGTGCATGCGCGATTCTTCCACCTCGGCCCACTTGGCGCGGTGAAAAGCCTCGTAAATGACCGGGCCCAGGGCGTCCTGCAGCACGCTGTCCTTCTCCAGCTCCCTGAGCGCCTCCGCCAGCGATCCGGGCAGCTCGGCGATATTCATGGCGAGGCGTTCCTCATTGGTGAGTTGATACACGTTCACATTATTCAGCGGCTGTGGGCAGGTAAGCTGACGATCAATGCCATCCAGCGCTGCAGCGAGCATCGCGCACAGCGCCAGGTAGGGGTTAGCCGAGGGATCGGGGAAGCGCAGCTCCGCCCGCGTCGATTTCTCCCTTCCCGACGTGTAGTGCGGGATGCGGATCAAGGCCGAGCGGTTGATCTGAGCCCAGCCCACATACACGGGGGCTTCATAGCCGGGAACCAGCCGCTTGTATGAATTCACCGTAGGAGCGACAACCGCTGCCAGCGCCCTGGCATGCTGCAATTGACCGGCGATAAACCCATAAGCCAAGCTGGAGAGGCTGAACTCATCCTGGGCGTCGAAGAACAGGTTCTCCCCGTTCGCATCGAAGAGCGATTGGTGGCAGTGCATCCCCGAGCCGTTAATGCCGAAGATCGGCTTGGGCATAAAGGAGGCCACCAGCCCATGCTGGGCGGCAATCGCTTTGACCGTATACTTCAAGGTCAGGATATTATCCGCAGCGCGCAGGGCGTCGGCAAAACGAAAATCGATCTCGTGCTGGCCCAGGGCCACTTCGTGGTGGCCCATCTCCACCTCCAACCCCATCCCGAACAAGGCGTTCATCAGCTCGGTGCGCACCCTGACGGCGTCATCAGAGGCGGAGAAATCGAAATACCCGCCGACATCATGCGGAACAGGATGGATGATATCCGGGCCGTTGCGCCGGAACAAAAAGAACTCCGGCTCCGGGCCGACGTTATACGTCCAACCGCGTGACTGAATGGCGGCTAAGATGCGCTTGAGCGTGCCGCGCGGATCCCCTGCAAAAGGAACGCCATCCGGCGTGTAAATATCGCAGAAGACGCGCGCCCGCCTCAATTCCGCTGGGGACCAGGGCAAAACGGCATAGGTCTCGGTGTCAAGCACCAGGCGCATATCGCTCTCCTGGATGCGCGCAAAGCCTTCCACCGAGGAGCCATCAAACCACACCCCATCTTCCATGGCATCGCCCAGGCGGTGGGCCGGGATATCCACGCTCTTGACCACGCCGGTAACGTCGGTAAATTGCAGCGAGACAAATTTCACGTTTTCTTTCTTGACAAGCTCGATCAATTCCTTTTTTTCCATGCTGGCTCCATAAAAGAGACGCCCCACGTGGGAGGCGTCTCGGATTAACAGGCAAGAAACTGGAAAATGCTAATCGCTCTTTTCCTTGGTTTTCTTCTCCGAGCTGCTGGGGGTATCGGCTTCCTGCTTGCCGTCATTCGATTTTTCTGCCGGTGCGTTGCGACCTGTCCCAGAGGGAGAGCGGTGATCGGTGGCGTAAAAGCCCGACCCTTTGAAGACGATCCCCACCGGGGTAAAGATTTTCCGCAGCGCATTTTTTTTGCATTCCGGGCAACGAGTAAGCGGTGGATCACTGAAATGCTGATGGCGCTCGAACCGCACCCCACAATTATCGCACCGGTAACTATAGACTGGCATGCTCTACCTCAGCCAAGACACAAACAGGATTACTACAACGAGACGAGATTATAGCGCGCCTGAGAGCGCTTGACAAGGTGTGATATTTCTTTTTTGCCTTTACCTCACAGGTTACGCCTCGTTTGGCTTATGAGCTAACTGGCCTGGCTCGCGATCGGCAGAGTGAACACAAAAACACTGCCCCCAGCAGGGCGCGGCTCGACCCATATTCGACCACCGTGGGCTTCTACAGCCAGCCGGCAAAAGGTTAAGCCCAACCCCGAGCCTCGCCGGCGACCTCGCAGTCCGGGCACTTGGGTAAAACGATTAAATATCCGCACCCTGAACGCCTCGGGGACGCCCGGACCACTGTCACTGACCTTCACTGCGACCACGTTTTCCCCAAACATGCTCGCGGACACGACCACCTGGCCGCCCGGCGGGGTAAAATTGAGAGCGTTATCCACCAGGTTGGTCAGGATGCGCTGGGCTTTGTTCGTATCCGCGCGGACCGGCGGGATGGCTTCGTCCACCTCATTGCGCAAAATCAAGCCATACTCCTCCGCCTGGTTCAAGAAATCATTGACTACCCCAGCCGCCAGGGTGCGCAGGTTCACCCGGGCAATGATGAGCTCCATTTCGCCAGATTGCAAGCGGGCAATATCCAGCAAGGATTCCACCAATCCAAGCAGGCGCATGGCGCTCCGCCTGGCGACCTGCGCGGCCTGCAAAACCACATCTGCTTTATCGGGCATACTGGTCGTCATGGTTTCATTGATCACATCCATTGCCCCGACCACCGCGCTGAGCGGGGAGCGCAAATCGTGCACCAGGGTCTCGGTGAGCAATTCACGAGCCTGGTTGACCTGATGTTCGTCGGTAGTATCCCGCAAAACAACCATCCAGCCGATGATCTTATCTTTCCAGCCCCACACTGGCAGGATCGTCCGGATTACCGATCTCTCCACCCCATCGCGAATAAACGTGACCTGCGCCTGTTCATGGAGCGCCGGTTCCCTGCTCTCGAACAGATGCGGCAGTTTGCTCGCCTGCGCCTGAGAAAAACCCAGGTATTTCAGCGTCTCAGCCGACAGGTCCCCCAGATTGCGACCGATAACTTCGGCGGGCAGGCTGCCTGTCAGCGTCGCAATCGAATCGTTCGCCAGCATTATCCTGCCATTGGGATCGACCATGATGATCGCCTCGCTGACGGAATTCAGCACGGCCTGCAATCTATCGCGGAGCTGCTTGGCATCGGAATAGAGCTCCGCATTCGCCAGGGCGATGGTCGCCTGGTCGGCGATCTGGCGGATAAAATCGATCTCCTCATCTGTCAATGCGTTTAACTGCGGGCTCTCGAGGGTCAGGACGCCGAGGACATGACCTTCATGCACCATCGGGACGCTGAGTTGCGAACGCGCCTTGCCACGGGTGAAGTCAATATAATCCGGGTGGGTGCGGACATCGGGAACATAGACGATCTCCCCGCTGCGGGCTGCGTTCCCGGCAATACCGGTATCCACGCTGTACTGGGCGGGAGGTTGTTTGTACCCACGGTAGGCTTTTACTACCAGCTCCCCACTCTCTACCGCGTGCTGGCGAATATCCCCCCAGCGGGCATGGCTGCTCTCAATAGCCAGGTCCAGGATGAGATCGAAGAGCCGGTCGGTGTGTGTAGCTGCAGCCAGCTCTCGCCCGATAGCTTGAAGGGCGGATAGCTGGCGCACGCGGTGAGATAAAGCTCTGTCGGTGCGGGCGTACAGCCGGGCGTTGGCTACAGCCAGCGCCGCCTGGGCGGCAAAAGTTTGCAGCAGGCCTAGCTCTTCAGGGGTGAAAGAATGCACTTCGTCAAAATATATGGAAAGGTATCCGATTTGCCCATCGGGTGCGATTAACGGAAAATCCCCAAACGTGCGGATACCTTCGCGCTGCAAAGAGGCTTTGAAATCCAAATCCAGGCTGGCCAGCCGCAGGTCCGCGATTAAGGAAGGATGGCCGGTGCGCAAACAGCGGGTGCGCCCGTCGTGCGCCATGGGGAAGGATTTGTTCTGCTGAATAAACGTCTCGGTGAGTTTGTAAGCCTGCGCCAGCCCGACGTGCCCAGCCTCAACGTCCAACAAGTATATCGCGCTGTGCTGCCCGCCCACGACCTGGATCACCGAGCTGCAAACCTGTTCCAGCACTTCGTCAGGTTCAAGGCTCGAACTGATGGATATGGTGATCTTGCTAAGAGATTCCAACTGCGCCGCCCGGCGCTGAGTCTGTTCGAGCAATAAGGCGTTCTCAATAGCAACACTGACCTGACCGGAAATCGTCACCAACCAATCCAGGTCCTCGCGGGCAAAACCCTTCCCCGGATCATAAGAGAACACGCCAAGGCAGCCCGTAACCTGCTTGGTGGTCAACAGAGGTACGCCCAGCCAGGCGGAGGGCGCGGTTTCGCCGGGGGGAAGGCCGGTGCCTCGATAGCCTTCCTGGAAGGGATATGGCAGCATAATAGGACGTCGCTCCAGGATGACCTTGTCCGTCAGACGATCTGTCAAAGCCCTGGGATTCCAACTGACGTGCACGCCGCCTTTGACCGCCAGCGGGTACCAGATCAAGCCCTCTTTTTGGTCGTATAGAGCAACGTAGAAGTTGTCCACCTCCAGAAAACGGCTGATTTGAAGGTGCAGGAAATTGAGCAAACTGTCTAAGTCCAGCATACCCTGGAGCGCCTGGCTGATCTGGTTTATAGTGGATAGCTCCTCCAAACGCCGCCTCAGGGCGTGGGTGGTGCTGTTAACCCGGTAGAGCAGTGCCGCCAGCAGCAGCGGCACCCCTCCCAGGGCAACCAGCGCCGCCAGGCCGGCAATTTGATAACTCAGTACAGCGATTAATATGAAAGGCAATGGCAGCAGTTGAATAACTGCCAACCAGATAAGATCGCTCCTTGATTTTTCGGGTAATTTGGGCTTGCGGACTAGAAAATCTACCAGGTAGGCTGATCCCTGGATGAAAGCGAAAAGAAACATCGGCCCCGCGGCAGCCGGCCAGATCTGCAGCCCGCTTTGCAAAGCGGAGGCAGCGCTGTACGTCCAGCCAGACAATCCCAAGCCCAGCACAATGGCAATGTTTTGGGCGCCAATCGTAAACAGGGCTTCCGACCCCGGGCGGGTCCATTCTGTTTTTCGGCGAAACAGACTGCCCGGCCAATTATTCCGCCCGAAGTACCCCAACAGAACGCCCCCGGTGACCGCCCAACCCGCCCAGGATGGCCCGTACAGCAAACCGCCGCCGAGGGTGATGATATGAATGAGATTCGCCTCTCCGCCCAGCAGATCCAGGGGAAGATTGAATTGGATGGCCACGAATACGACGATTAACAGGGCAGGTCCAAAATGGCTGAAAGACGGAGGGAACAGCCAAGTGGCAGTAAAGAACAACAGAACCCCAACAACCGCCAAAACCACCCGAAAACGCAAAGTGGTCGGAGCGTCATTTCCCTTTTGCAGCCACGCGCCTGGGCTGGGTTGGCTGCTGGCTAGAAAAATCGAACCGGACTTTTGTGACATGGGTTAATTGTACGAAACATCTCGTTCCTGTTACGGTGTGACGCTTGCCCGGGGCGTGCGTGTGGGTGTGGCAGTCGCCCGTGGAGTGCGCGTGGACGTGCTGGTCGCAGTTGCTGTGGGCGTGGGGGTGCGGGTGGAGGTAGGCCTGGGGGTCGCAGTGGGGGTGAAGGTGGGTGCGACCAGGATTTGGATCTGCTCCTCTGCCGTGAGCCTCCACGCTTCTGGAACTGCCTCCTCGGCCAGGGCAAGCAAAGCACGCCAATCTGCCAGGGCCGCAGTTTTACGGCTCAACAACTGAGCGGTCTGGGCGCGCCAATAATAGACCCCCGCCAACTGTTCATCGGTTTCAGCCAGTCTCTCGGCGGCATCGATTTGGGTGTAGCCAGCCTCCAGGCGTTCAGCCGCAGCCAGCGCCCGCCCAATCGCCAGGGAAACTACAAAGTCATTCGGACGATAGCGGCGGGCAGTGACCAGCGCATTGACCGCTTTTTGCCCTTCTCCCTGGTTCAGAAAGGTCAAACCCTGAAAGAGGTAAGCCTCAGCCAGATCTTCCTTGAGCGCCAAAGCACGCTCAAAGGCCGCCAGCGCAGCTTTATCATCCGGCTCGTAATCCTCCCAGTCGGGGGCGAGATAGGCGTCTTCCGGGCGGGCAATCCCCGCCTCAGCCGCGCCTAACAAGAGCCAGCCCTGGGGATCGTTTTCAGCGTATAGCACATAAGTTTCCAGCGCTTCAATCGCCTGCTCGAACTCTGCGTTGAGCAGCGCAGCCCTGCCCAGGGTCAGGTATGCCAGGAGCAGGGTCCGGTCTTTTTCAAGAGCCTGCTGAGCCAGCTCAAGCGCGGTGGCGTCATCGCCGGCGAGCAAGGCGACCTGAGCGCGATAAAGAGGCAGGAGAGGCGAAGCGGGCAAAAGCGCCTCGGCGGCACCCAGGTCTTCCTGGGCGGCCTCGGTCTCGCCGCGACTTATATACAAGGCAGCCCGATCCAGGTAAGCTTCGCCCAGATTTGGATCGCGCTCGATAGCCATGGTTAAATCTTCGCCGACATCGGCCTCGGGGTCCAGCCCCAGCCGGGCGCGCGCCCGCCCCAGGTAGCCGGGTCCAAAGCCAGGATCCGCTTCGATCGCCTGCTCGAAGGAGGCCAGGGCCGGCGAATATTCACCCAGCATTCTATACGCCTCCCCCAGGTGGAAGTAGATGTCGGCGGCATTGGGCTCCACGTCCCTGGCCTGTTTGAAAAACCCGAGGGCAGCCTGGTAATCTCCGCGCCCAAAGGACCTCTGCCCCGCTCTGAACGCTTCGCTGATCGGATGAGGCGTGTTGATGTAAGCCGGGGTGGGCGTGTATGTGGCTTCCAGAAAGGACCAAAGAGGCGGCAGGCCGGTGAAAACCGGGGTTGGGGTGATTTGCGCCTGCCGCAGGCCGCCGACAAAGGTTGGCGTCAACGTGAAGGTCGGCGGTGGACCCTTGGTCCGGGTGGGCGCCAGGGCAACCTGGGATCGATCCCGGCCATCGCTAAAAATGGCGATCAAAATCAATCCTGCTACCAGGACCCCCAGACCTCCCAAAGAAAGCAGGCGCACGAGCGGGTTGGCCCACAGCCGACGAATTCCGGTAGGGGGCTCTTCTATCGCATCGACCAACCACTTGCGCCGCAGCGGAGGCATGGGGATGACCCCCTGATCAGCAGCGATAGCGCCAGCCAGGATCAGACCTTGCCTGGCGGACTCGTTCTCGGGGTCCAGGCGGAGGGCATTCTGCAGGCAGAAGATGCGCTCTTTTTTTGTCTCCACCACCGAGCTCATCCACAGCCAGTAAGTGGGATTCGACTGATCGGCGCGCAGCAAACGCGCGAGCAAATCCCGCGCTCTGACGGATTGATTCTGGCGAACCGCCTCAATGGCTTCCCGGAGCATGACGTCTTCGGACATTCTACACCCAGGTATGCGCAGTTTAGCACAGGCTGAAGTGCGGGACAAGAATTTGAACCTGCAAAAAAGTCCACTTGACAAGATTGATAGGTAAATGGCGCGGATAAAAAAAACCCTCTGGGCGAGCATTTTCTTCCAGAGGGGGCTGTTCCCGTTACGGAGGTATTGATTTTTTCGCTAGGCACCAACCGCCAGCAGGGGAACGGGGGTGAACACCAGCACGAAGATCACCAACCCCAGGACTGCAACCATCTGGCGGGGTGGGTCCAGCGGTGTGATCTGGTCCAGGGGTTCGGCATGAACGCGACCCAGCATGAAGATCAGCAGCGCCCACAACCACCAGCCGGGCCACACCATGCCCAGTGCGAGCAGGCCAATCAGGATAAACGGCACCAGCGCGGTGACGCGCCGCCCCAAGAGCACAAACAACACGTGCCCGCCGTCTAGCTGCCCGGCAGGAATCAGGTTGAGTGCGGTCACCAGCAAGCCAGCCCAACCAGCCCAGGCAACCGGGTGAAGGAACACGTCCACGCCGCCGAGGGGGAGAGGCCTGCCGGTAAAAAAGTACTGCAGCCAGTACTGCCAGATGGGCATTTCCCCATAACTGCTCGGCGAAGGCAACAGCCGCCCAAAGACCAGGTACTTCGAGAGCAAATACAAGAGCGAGTTGCCCTCGATCTGCAAGCCCTGACCGGGGGGAAGTCTAGTTGGAATTGCGCTTAATTCGGACAGCCCCAAACCGATCAACAAGACCGGTATAGCCACGAGCAGCCCGGCAATTGGACCCGCAATGCCGATATCCAGCAGGATGCGCTTGTTCTTAGGGGGTTCCTTCAGTTGGATGAAGGCCCCCATGGTGCCGAGTAAGCTGAACGGGAACGGGATGAAGTAGGGAAGGGTCACATGGGTGCGGTGGTAACGCCCGGCGAGATAGTGACCGAACTCGTGGGCCAGCAATATCCCCAATATGCTGGCAGTGAAGGCCAGCCCTCCCCCCAGGCTCCTGAGCAGATAGGGGAGAAGCTGCTGCAATGATGGATTGAGAGGCCCATCATACTCACCCATCAGGGTGTAATAGACGCCGGCGATGAGGACACTGAGCACGGTCAGGATGAATAGCACCAGGTTAACCCAGGCATTGGAAGGCTTCGGGCGGATAACCCCTGGCAAAAGGATGACCACATGCTGGTCCTTTTCCCTGCGAAACAGGGGGGTCATCTCCAGGGGGCGCAAGGCAGCAGCTAACTGCTCGTAAGCCGCAGCGCTGTCATCGTTATACAGACGGCCACGGTAGCGCGCCACGTACTGCTTCTTCGCGTCCCCATGGGTGACGTCTTCGACGCGCAGCACGCGGGACACGATGGAGGTGAGGCGGTCAAATTCAGGTGGAAACATTTTGTCTACCAATGAATACTCCTAAAAATAAGTGTATAGGCCAGGAACCAGACCAGGCGGGAGTGGATGGGAGTCGAACCCACCGCGGCCCGCAACGCGGCCCGCCACCGGTTTTGAAGACCGGGGAGCCCACCGGGACCCAACCACCCCCACAGAGAAGAGGCACAGGGATTATATCAAGAATTAAACCACGCGGGCTTCAGATTCACAGCCAGACAGGCGAGTGTCCAGATGGCGGTTCCCAGCGAGATCCTCGTCCCAGTGACATAACCTCACGAAAGTGTAGGGCAGTACCCCCAAGCCCATTCGATATAATATGATAACCATCCGGTTGGGGCAAGCAAGGGTGTTACAGGTTTTATCGGTCTCGACCAGTTGCCAGGCTCCTCGGCCAGGACTCGAACCTGGAACCTAGCGGTTAACAGCCGCCCGCTCTGCCGAATTGAGCTACCGAGGAATTTAGCGAGTGGGATTATAAACTCTAGCGAAACCAGTGTCAAGGACGGGCATTTTTTACCCCAAAACCGGCTTGTTTGACGATCATCTGGAAAATATGTTTACTCTACTCATCTTATCCATATCTGCCGACAGGCAACTGCTGAGGCCTCCATGGCATTAAAGGGGAATTTACGCGATTTTACAATTACCCAGCTCTTGAACTTAATCAACCTTGCCCAAAAATCCGGCACGCTCATGGTTGAAGGTCCTGGCGAAGCAGCGCAGATCTACTTCCGTGAAGGTAAACTGGCTTACGCCCAGGTCGGGCAGGAAGACAACAGCCTGGCCTCCATCTTATACCGCGCCAACAAGATCACCACCGCTCAGCACCGGGCGATCAAGGCGCGGGCGGGACATATGAGTGACAAGGAGCTCGGCTTGCTATTGATCAACGCCAACTACCTGTCACAGCAAGAAATCTTAAACAGCCTGCAATCTCACTTCGTCAATGCCCTCAACCGCATATTCACCTGGGTGGAAGGGTTTTTCCGCTTCGAATCGGAGGCCTCGCCCCCGAATGGCAAGATCACCGTCCGGGTGGGCCTGGAAAACATTATTATCGAGGGGTCTCGCCGGCTGCGTGAATGGGAACAACTCCAGGATGAAATCCCAAGCCTGGATATGGCGCTTAAATATGTGGATCGACCGGGCCTCAACTTGCGTAACGTCAATTTGAGCGTGGAAGAATGGCGGGTTGCTTCTTACATCAACCCGAAAAACACGATGCGACAGATCGCCCGGGCGACAAAATTAAACGACCTGGAAATTCGGCGCATCGTCTACGGGATGCTTCAAGCGGGACTGGTGGAAATCGTTCGACCGGAAGGGGCGCCGCCGATCAGGACCTTCACAGAGCGGGTGGTCGAAAGTGGAAACAAGGAAGAACACATATCCCTGATCAACCGGCTGATCAGGCGGATCCGGTCTTTATAGAAACAAGGCGGTTTGAGCGTGGAGACAGTTGTGCGGAGCTAATCGAGGATAACCTGCTATGCAAACGGTAAAGATGGTGGTCACGGGTCCTTTTAACGCCGGGAAAACGGAGTTCATTCGCTCTGTCAGCGAAATAGATGTCGTCTCTACGGAGAGGAAAATCAGCTCAGACGCAGAGCGAGTCAAAGCGACCACCACTGTAGCCATGGACTTCGGACGGATTACCGTAGACAAGGATTTGGTGCTGTATTTATTTGGAACGCCGGGTCAAAAGCGGTTTGATTTTATGTGGGAGATCCTCTCAGAGGGCATGCTGGGTTTCGTAGTGATGGTGGATAGCACGCGCCCGGAAACCTTTCGGGAAGCTCGCAGCATCCTGGAAACCTTTCGCGCTTACGCCCCCACGCCATACGTGGTCGCCGCTAATAAGCAAGATCTCAACGATGCCTGGGAGATCGCGGATATGCGCATTGCGTTGCGATTATCTCCCAAGGTGAAATTGCTGCCCTGCATGGCGCAGGACAAAGAATCGGTGAAAACCGTTTTACTCGAGCTGCTCTACAGCATCCTGGCAGAAATGGATGCGTTGGAGAGTTGACCCTCCAACCTGGAAAGCGGATCAAAAAACAGCGAGCTACCGTGTCATCCATCACTACCGACCAGGGGATTGTACATTACGAAGTTTACGGGCATGGACGCCCGGTTATCCTGCTACACGGCTGGCTGGGCTCCTGGGGGTTGTGGCAAGAAACGATGAGCCACCTGAGTTGCGGATTTCGCACCTATGCTCTCGACTTTTGGGGGTTTGGCGAGTCGGACAAAAAACGCAATTCCTACGCCGTCCAGGACTTCGTCAGCCTGGTGGAACAGTTTATGGAAAAACTGGGGATTGCCGAAGCCCCATTGGTAGGTCACAGCATGGGAGGCACAGTCGGCCTTTCGGTTGCCATTCAGTATCCCCAGCGCGTCCGCCAGGTGGTCGTAATTGGATCGCCGATCGTGGGGTCGTCGCTATCATTTTTGTTGAAAATGTTTGGAAAAAGATTGATCGCTTCTATCGCTTACCATAACCTCTGGATATTGAAATTAGGGTTTCACCTGCTGGCCCCTTTGTACACGCGCGATCCACGCTGGCCCGCTATGATGGATCGCGATCTTTCCCGTACCACGCTGGAATCCTTTTTGACCAGCATCGCCTCCCTTCACCGCACAGACCTGCGCCCTTTCTTGGGCAAAATTAACATCCCCGCCATGGGGATGTATGGGGATAAGGATATCGTGGTCCACCCCAGACAATGGATGCCTATGCAAAAGGGCATCCCTCACGCCCGCATCGAGCGCTTCAAGACTGCCGGTCACTTCATCATGCTCGACGAACCGCTTCGCTTCGTGCAAACGCTACAAGGCTTTTTAGATTGCGGGAGCCAACCACCATGAGCACGCTCGCAGCACCAGCAGATCAACTTTCTGGCTATTGAGGGCGCAGGCTGGAGAGAGACATGCTGAAAATCATCCTTCAAGACCCAAGGCAGATCCTCCCGTTCAACGAACGGGCTCGCGATCTGCGCCTGCAGAACAAGCCCTTGTGGCTGTACCAGCGCGATGTGCTGGCGCCTTACACCAACGGCGAGCTGGAGCTGCCCCCTGGCCGCCCTCTGCCGGACGCCAGAGTCGAATGCCTGGTGTATCGCGATAATCTCTTCTTCGATGAAGCCTATATCCAGGCCTTCTTAAGCCAGGCCAGGAGGTTGGGCAAAGCCTGCCAGGCTGCATTTTTAGGCGACGACCCGGCCTTTGGCGAGCATGTGCTTCCCTTGTCAACCTCGTACACGCCATACGGCGATCTTTACCTCGCCGAACTCTGGTATTACCCTGTCGGGGTTGATCCTTTCGCCGAGCCGCTGCCCATCAGCCTCCAGTCTTCTGAAGTCGGCTATTACCACGTGCCCACGTATATGGCGCTCGAACAAGGGGACCTGGTGTTCCAGGTGCCCCGCCGGAGCTTGATCGCCATCGATTCCTGGGTGCACATCTTTATCGCCGATATTGTCTTCGGTCTATTCGCTCACGGCTTGCGTTTCGAAGACCGCCTCAAGCGCGATGCGCTTTATAAGCTGAAAATTCTATCCAAAGCGATATTTGAGGGGAAGCAGGTCCTGGAATGCTCGGAGCTGGTAAAGATCGGGCGAAATTGCGTTATCGATCCGCATGCCGTCATCCACGGGCCAACCACCATCGGGGATAACGTGACTATCAACTCCGGCGCGGTGATCGAAAACTGCATCATCGGCAACAACGTCAATATCTCCCAGGGCTGCCAACTGATGCTTTCGGTGGTTGGTGATGGAGCGTTCCTGCCTTTCCGCGCTTCGCTGTTTATGACCACCCTGATGGACAACAGCATGGTGGCGCAAAACGCCTGCCTGCAATTGTGCGTGGTTGGGCGCAACACCTTCATCGGAGCGGGAACGACCTTCACCGATTTCAACCTAGTCTCCGCGCCGCTGCGTGCCCGGGATGGCGATAATCAGCTCGTCGAATCGCATCGACCCGTGCTGGGCGGCTGCGTGGGGCATAACTGCCGGATAGGCTCAGGTATGATCATTTACCCGGCGCGGACAATCGAGTCGGATGTAGTTCTGTTTGCCTCTGAAGATAACCTGGTCATCGAACGGGATATATACTACGAAGATAGCGCTCACCATGGGCTTAGAATTTCAAACAACCATACCCGCCTGTACCCCCGCAAAGGCGAGCTGGTTGAGGAGAGCTGGTGACCATGGACAGCTTTGCCTTCGTGATCCATCCGATCGACCCCAAAAAAGATGTAAGCCGGAAATATCCTCTGCTGGGCAAGGCATTAAGCCCGAAGCTGATCGACTTTTTCTCAACCTTTTTCCCACCGGTGTATCTCTCCGAGATCGAGGGAATTGTCTCCCGTTCCACGGGGGTGCAAATCAAGGGCTGGCTGCTGGCCTGCCCGTTGACCGCGGCGCAGATGCTCAAACTGCCGGAGGAGGCTGTTTACCGCAAAATCATTCAAACCGGCAGGCTTGCAGAGAAGTTGGGCGCTAGGATACTGGGGTTGGGTGCATATACTTCCGTGGTGGGGGACGGTGGTTTGACTATCGCACGCAGCCTGGACATCCCCGTGACCAGTGGAGACGCTCTTACCGTAGCCATGGCAGTCCAGTCACTGCTCAAGGCTGCCAGCGCGCTGGAAATTCCCGTCAGGCAGGCCACAGCGGCTGTCCTGGGCGCCACCGGCGCGATCGGACGGGCGTCAGCCGAAATGCTAGCCTGGCAGGTCGAGGAGCTCATTCTGATTGGGCGCCGGGCGGAGAGCCTGGAAGCGCTCAGCAGAACGTTGCTCTCGAAGGGCCCGCGGGCGCGGCTGCGGGTCAGCACCAATATCAACGCGCTGAGCCAAGCGCAGTTGATCCTCAGTCTGACCAGCGCCCCCCATGCCGTCATCCAGCCCGAGCACCTGCAGCCCGGATGCGTGGTGTGTGATGTCGCCCTACCTCGAGATGTCTCCAGGCAAGTGGCTGCCCAGCGCAAGGATGTCCTCGTGATTGATGGCGGAATCGTAGATTTGCCTGGGCAGGTTGATTTTCACTTCGATTTTGGATTGCCGCCCGGAAAAGCCTATGCCTGTATGGCTGAGACAATGGCGCTGGCTCTTGAGGGGCGTTTTGAAGATTACAGCCTGGGAAGAGAGATATCCACCGCCCGGGTCCAGGAAATCACCGCGATTGCCGAAAAGCATGGCTTTCGTTTAAGCGGTTTTCGTTCGTTCGAACAAACCGTTACCGTTGAGCAAATCGACCAGATACGCCAGATGGCGTATTTGGGACTTTAACGAACCGGCTGCAGTGACCAGATCACCGCCCAGGCGTGTGAACCAGGCTGCAGCAACAAACGTTTTTTGGAGGCTGTTATGGGTAAAGCACGCTTACTGATTGTCGAGGATGATGCGGATATCGCCAATATGCTCCGCATCTACTTTACGAGCCACCAATACGATGTGGAACTCGCCCCGTACGGCTCAAGTGCCCTGGAAAAAACTCGCCAGAGCCTGCCACACCTGATCGTGCTGGACATCATGTTGCCAGATATAGATGGCTTCGAGGTCTGCCGTATTCTGCGCACGAACACGCGCACCAGCCATGTGCCGATCATCTTCCTGACGCAAAAAGATGAGCGCAGCGATAAACTGCAGGGCCTCGAATTGGGCGCTGACGATTACATCACCAAGCCTTTCGATATCGAAGAGCTGAAACTGCGCGTCAAGCGCGCCATTACCCGCGCCGAACAGCAAAGCCTCACCGATCCGCGTTCCGGGCTGCCAACGGGAAGGCTGATCGAAGAACAACTGCGGCGGATCATCCGCGAGACCGGCTGGGCGCTGCTGGATCTGCGCATCAACCACTTTGAGGATTTCAACGATGTTTACGGTTTTGTCGCTGGCGATGATGTGCTGCGCTTCACTGCCATGCTGATGGGCGAGGTGGTAGATCACCTGGGCACAGCCAACGACTTTATCGGTCATGCCGGTGGGTGCAATTTCATCATCATCCTCAACGAGCATAACGCGGACGCCGTCCGGCAGACTTTGAAAGCGCGTTTCGCCAAGGAGGCGCTCACGCATTACAACTTTATCGATCGCGAACGAGGCTACATTACCGTCGCAGATAACAGGGGGCAAGAGGTGAAATCGCCGCTCATGGAGCTGGCGGTTGGCATGGTCTCGCCCTCTCAATACCAGTTTGCTGATATTCGCGAGATCACGGAGTTGGCTGCCGAAGCGCGCCGGAACGAAAGTTAGGTGCATATCCAATCGCTATGGCTCAAATGGACTCGCTTACACTGGGTTTAATATTCTTTGCATTAGGGCTTGGCCTGGCGGCGCTGGTCGTGGTTGTCTCGCGTTATTTCCCTAAAGACCGGCAGCGAAAACAACCCACGGACTCCCCGCCCCTGACTCTAAACCTGGATGCCCATACCGAGGCGGTCTTGATCGTCCAGGCAGGCGGGCGCGTTATTTACCTCAATGAACAGGCCCGGGCCTGGTTTGATCTTGGGGAGGAGCCGCCCGACCTGGAGCGCCTCACCCGGCGGGCGCGCCCGAGTGAGACATTGCTCGGCTTGTGCGCAGCGGAAGGGCAGGCCAGCTTCTCCCTCCAGGGTCGACTGGTCGAGGGCACCTCCTATCGGATTTCCCAAGGAACTGACCCAGCGATCCTTGTAGCGTTGAAACGACTCCAGTTTGTCATAGATGGGAATGGATTTACAGCGGAGAAGGCGGTTTTTTCCGAGCAGGCGCTCAAGATTATCACCGAGCTTAGCCAGTCGATTGCAGCCAGCCTGAATTTAGAAACCACCCTGCAGACTATTCTGGAGTGTATCGAGAGCCTGATACCTGTGGACCGGGCCGAAATCAGCCTGTTGACTTCAGACGACCAGCAGCCAGTTACCTATTGTCTATCCGGGCTGGTAGAGAGCGAGAGAAAGCTGGAGAAAAGCTACAAGCAGCCTGCTGGCAATCAGAGTTATTTTGGTTATTTGATCTCCCAGAACAAACCGCTCTTTATCCCCGATATCGAGTCCTATCACCAGATGCGACCAATAAAGGATGCGGCTGGCTTTCCTTATAAATCGTATCTTGGCGTTCCCATGGATGTGGCCGGAATCCTGATCGGCGCGCTCGAACTTTATTCGTTTAAACAAGAGAGCTTTACCGAGGCCGACCTGGTAATCTTGAAAGTTCTTTCCGGGCATGCAGGACTCGCCATTCACAATGCCCTCATCTACGCTGGCGAACAGCGCCGCGCCCTCGAGCTTGCCGGCCTCGCCCGGTTGGCCCAGGCGGTCAGCGCGCCGCGTGCGCCGGAAGAGCTGTTCAAGCATCTTGTCGAGAGCACCACCCCGCTCTTAAACGTGGAGATTCTCGGCTTCATGATCTACGATGAAAACCGGCGGGTGTTGGAGGGTCAACCCCCATTCGTGGGACTGCATCCTGGCGTGCTTGAATGGGCGCGCCTGCCAATCCCAGCCGACAGCCAAGCCGGGCAGATATGGGCAGAACAGAAAACGATCGTCTCAAAAGATGCCCCTGAGGACCCGCAAGTTCAGGCGCTCGGCCTGCACCATCTGGCGTTGGCTGCAGGAATCCGCCACCTTGCGCTGGCGCCCCTGACCTCCAGCGGGCAGGCGCTCGGCTGCTTGCTGGTCGGCGAGAAGCTCGATGGCACCGCTTTCGACCAAAGCGATCTCCGCGTCCTGTCGATTATCGCCGGGCAGGCGGCTCCGATCATAGAAAATGCTTCCCTCGTGGAACAATCACGCCGCCGGGCGCAGCGGGCGGAGACATTGCAACGAATTGCAAGCCTGACGGCCTCGAATGCCAGCCTGGACGAAATTTTGAAATCTTCGCTCCACGAACTTACCCGCCTGCTGCAGAGCGACCACGCGGCGATATTCCTTCTCGATGAACGCCGCGGTGAGGTCCGCCTGCACCAACATTCTCTCTTCGGCGTGCCTCTGGATGCCGCCACGCGGTTGGGACGCCTGCCCGTGGATGACCCACAGTTTCGCAACACGGTCACTGGCAGCCAGCGGGTTTATTTCAGCAACAACGTCATGGAAGACGCTCGGGTCTTGCCCGTTTATCGCCCGATTGTGCAAACCCTGCAAGTGCGCTCTGCAATCGTTGCTCCCCTGGTTTCGCGTGAGGGCAGTCTTGGAGAGCTGATGCTGGGCAGCTCAAAGAACGACTTTTTCAGCCGGGGTGATGTGCAAACGGTCACCACAGCCGCCGGCCAGCTCGCTGGCGCCATCGAACGGGCTAATCTGTCATCCCAAACAGATGAGAAGCTGCGCATCCGCGTGGATCAGCTCACCGCGGTGAACCGAATCAGCCGCGAGCTGAACAGCTCCTTTGAACTAAGAACCATGCTCCAGCGCGTTTACGACGAGGTGATGATAACCACTCGCGCCGATTGCGGCACGATCGTGCTGCTCCAGGCCAATCATAACGGCAGGCATGCGGACCACTCCCATACACCCCAGATCGCCCTCCGCCTGGGCGACCCGCCAGATCACAACCTGCACCCGCTCGAACGCGCGGTCATCGAACGCGCCGAAACTATTATTGTGAGAGATTTCGAGCAGACCATCTCCCTGCGGGATCTAAATGGCGCCAGATCCATACCACCATCCAACCCGGCGCATGCGGGAATCCGCTCAGCAATGGTCGTACCTATCGCCTACCAGGAAAATATCGCCGGCGTAATCCACCTGCACGCCAAAACACCAAACCGGTTCGATGAAACTTCCCGGGAAGTGGCAGAAACGTTATCGATTCAGGCTGCCATTGCATTAGGAAATGCCCACCGCTACCAGGAACAGGTTCGCAAAACCGAAATGCTGAACCGGCGGGTAGATACCATGGCAAAACTCCTGGAAACGACCCAGGCTTTGCAATCAGAGCAATCTCTCGAGAAAGCCCTGACCAACATCGCCAACGCCATCCAGGCATCCACACCGTTCAACTCAGTGCTGGTCAGTATTTACGATCCAGAAAGCCAGAATCTTCTACGCATAACTGCAACAGGGATACAGGACGCGGATATGGAAAAACTGCGCGCTCACCCCCAGGCGTGGATCAGCGTGCAATCGGTCTTAAAGCCCGAATTTCGGATAGGGCGCTCTTATTTCATTCCATACGAAAAAATGCCCGTCTTGCCCGCCGAGGTGCATACGCTCACCGTGCTGCCGCTGGAGGATATCACTTCGTCCGGAAATGGGCGCAGCAATTCTACCTGGCACCCCGAAGATATGCTTGCTGTCCCTCTGCTGAATACAGACGGCGAGCCGCTTGGCCTGATCAGCGTCGATGCGCCGCGCGACAAGCTAAGGCCGGATCTCCCCACTATCGAGTCGCTCGAGATTTTTAGCAGCCAGGCCAGCCTGATCATCGAAAGCCAGCGAAGACTTGACCAGCTTCGGCAAGCGCACCAACAAGTCAAGCAAGAGCTCGAAATCACTCGCAAATCGAACCAGGATGCCCAGGAGCTCCTGATGCGTTTGCAGCAAACCGATCAGGAACAAGCCCAGGAAATCCAGCGCCTGAGCCATCGCTCACAGCAACTGGCAGCTATATTGCAGGTACAGCAAGCCATTTCTCGCCAGACCAACCGGGCCGACGTTCTGTTGAGCCTTGGCGAGGCGATCCTCGTCAACCTGGACATGGAAACCATAGTGCTTGTCGAGCCCGGCAGCCACGGGCCTAAGATGGTCTACAGCCTGGGAACCAGTCCAGAAGAAGCCAGGCTGGAGGCTTTACTCGGCCAGCGCAACCCCCTCATCCATTGCCTGCAAAATGCCAAGCAGTTGGTCGTCCCACAACTGGACGTTGACCCGGAATGGGGTAATTCTCCCCTGCTGCAGGCTCTTAAAGCGGGAGCGTTCCTTTGCCTGGCGGTTCAAAGTGGGCAAACGACGGACCTGGCGCTGATGGCGTCTCGAACCAAGCCCCTGCCACCCTATGCAGTTGAAAACCTGGATATCTATGCGCTGCTCGCGCACCAGGTGGCAATAAAACTCTCCAGCCTTGTCTCTGCCCAGGAGACCCACCTCCGCTTAGAGGAAGCCAGCCTGCTGTTGGATTTCAACCGGCGATTGAGCAGCCTGGAGCCAGCCAAAATCCTGCATACGCTGTTAGAAAACGCGATGCAGGTCGCGCCCGGCGCCCAGGCAGGAATGGTGCTGCTGTGGAATGCAGGCAAGAACCGGCTCATCCCCATGGCCGCCCTGGGCTATGCCAACCCGCAAACCTTGCTGGATACCGCCTTTCAGCTTGAGGAAGAGCCATTTGGCCGGGTATTTCGTTCCCAAGAAGCGCTTAACCTGGACGAGGTGGATTTTGCCAGGCATTACAACCTTTCATCCGAAAACTTGCTGCGCTACCGGCAGGCGACAGCCGGCAAGCTACCCATAGCAGCCCTGGCGACCCCGATTCAATTTGCCGCCCAGGATCAGCCGTTGGGCATCTTGATCCTGGAAAACTTCCAAACCGCGGCTGCCTTCACGGATAAGGCGCAGTTAGCTGAAACTACCTTGTGCCAGCAAACCGCGCTGCACCTGGAGAATACCCGCCTGTACCAGGCAGCCGAGGCGCGCGCCAGCCAGATGCATGCGCTCACCCAGGTCGCCGCAGCCATCAGCAGCCAATTAAAGCCCGATGAGCTGATCGCCACCCTTCTCGATCAACTCCACGCCATTGTGCCCTACGAAACCGGTACGTTATGGCTTCTGCGGGGCAGCAAAGTCGTCGTCCGGGCTGCCCGCGGTTTTGCGGATGAGGAAGAACGGATTGGTCTGACGGTCGGAATAGAAGATAGCCTTTTATTGAGCGAGATGATCTCGGAGTCCAGACCGGTCTGCGTCGGAGATATCCGTAAGGACCCGCGTTTCCCCTCCCTGCTCGAGCCGCGCTATCTGTCCTGGGTCGGAATTCCCCTCGTCTCGGGGGGAAAAGTCATCGGCGTTATCGCCCTTGAAAAGAGCGAAGCTGATTTCTACACCCCTGAACACATCCAGCTTGCAACCACTTTCGCCGGGCAGGCGGCGGTAGCCCTGGCAAACGCCAACCTGTTCCAGGAAAGCCTCAGCCGCACGGGGATGCTCGATCAGCGCACGCAGAGATTGGAACTGCTCAACCGCCTGTCAACGGCGCTCAGCGAGACCCTGGATGCAGACCGGATACTGGCGATTGCGCTTCACGAACTCGCCGGGGCTATACCTTGTTCTACCGTTTCTGCCGTGCTGATCAGCCCCACCGGCAGCGCCCAAATTCTGGCCCAAATCCCCTCCAGGGATTCGGAGGTCCCGCTGACGTTGCCAGAGGCCCCCCTTTTCGAGCACATGGCCGAGACCCTGGGCATTTTTATCAGCGATGAAATTTCCCGCGAGCCGGCTCTCGCCCCTCTCCAGGGTTACTTCGCCAGCCGCGGGACGCGCGCCCTGCTGGCGATCCCGCTGACCACCGGCAGCGACCTGCATGGAATCATATTGATCCAGGCTGACCAGCCACAGCGCTTTTCACCCGATGAAATTGGGCTGGCGCGCACGATCAGCAACCAGGCTGCCATCGCCATTCAAAACGCCCGTTTGTACGCCGAAACGCGCGATCTGAGCGCCGATCTCGAGCAGCGCGTGAACGAACGCACTGCAGAGCTGGCCCGGGAACACCGCCGGACAGAAACCTTGTTGAGCATCCTCACCGAGCTTTCTGCCAGCCTGGATTTGGAGCAAGTGCTCAACCGCACCCTCGCCCTGGTGCAGGAGGTCGTGGCTGCCGGTCACATCTCCGTATTTATCGTCAGGCCTGGCGAACAGAAGCTGCATCGCCTGGCTTCGGTTGGCTATGCCCCTCCGGCTGCAGCCGGAGGCAGCCCTACCCCCCTCGATGTAGATGAGGGGCTGGCGGGTTGGGTGATCACCCATCAAGAGGCTGTGTTGCTCGATGACATTCACACAGACCCGCGCTGGATCTTTTTAGTGGACGCGCCCGAGCCGCACCACCGCAGCGCTATCGCCGCGCCGCTCATTTTGGGCCAGGAATCGCTCGGCGCGCTGATGCTCTACCACGATCAGGTGGGGTATTTCTCATATTACCATCTTGACCTGGTGCAGGCAGCCGCAAACCAGATTGCGGTGGCAATTAACAACGCCGAGCTGTACCGCTTGATCCGCGAGCAAGCTAATGATTTGGGTGCGATGGCCCGCAACCAGCAAATTGAAGCCAGCCGCTCGCGCGCCATCCTGGAGGCCGTTGCGGATGGGGTGGTGGTGACAGACGCCAGCCGGAAAATCACCTTGTTCAACGCCTCCGCCGAAAAAATCCTGGGCTTGAAGAGCAGCGAGCTGATCGGACAATCACTGGAACATTTTTCGGGGCTTTTCGGCGGCGCGGCGCACTCCTGGATGGAAACCATCCGCCTGTGGTCGCAAACCCCCGTGATGGTCGAAAGCGGGGATGTATATGCCGAACAAATCATGCTGGAAGATGGTCGAGCGGTTTCGGTCCACCTAGCCCCAGTTACTTCAGGCGAATCCTTCCTGGGAACCGTGTCCGTCTTCCGCGATATCACCCACCAGGTAGAAATCGATCGCCTGAAGGAGGAGTTTGTGGCTACGGTGAGCCACGAGCTGCGCACGCCCATGACCTCGATCAAAGGTTATGTAGAGCTGATGTTGATGGGCGCGGCTGGATCGATGAGCGACCAGCAAACCCATTTCCTGAAGATCATCAAGGAAAACAGCGATCGTCTCACCGTCCTGGTCAACGACTTGCTGGATATTTCCCGCATCGAAGCCGGGAGGGTTACGCTCAGCATGCAGCCCTTGAACCTGGTGGAGATCGCCAGGTCGGCGATTGACGATCTGCGCCGCCGTTCCGGCGAGGAACAAAAACCGATGACCATCGAGATCGAGCCTGCTCCGGACCTGCCAATGGCCCTTGGCGATGTCGAGCGCGTGCGCCAGGTATTCGAAAACCTGCTGGAAAACGCCTACAATTACACTCCCGCGCCGGGTCGCATTGGTGTACACATCCACCAGGCAGGCGATCAAGTCCAGGTGGATATCCGGGATAACGGCATCGGCATCCCTCCGGATACGCAACCGATGGTTTTTGAACGCTTTTACCGGGGGGAGCTTCCCATCGTGCTGGCAATCTCAGGGACAGGGCTGGGCCTGTCGATCGTCCAGCACCTGGTTGAGATGCACCACGGGCATATCTGGTTGGAATCGAGCGGTATACCCGGCGAGGGCAGCACTTTTTCTTTCACTTTACCCGTGTACGATCCAAATCAGGCAACACAATGAGGTATTATGGCAAAAATATTAATCGCTGAAGATGAACGAGATATTCGCGACCTGATCACTTTCACGCTACGGTTTGCAGGCCACGAGGTTGTCGCCACGTCCAATGGGGAAGAAGCGTACGGGGCGGCGCAGAAAATCCTGCCCGATTTGATCTTGCTCGATGTGCGTATGCCGCGCATGACAGGTTATGAAACCTGCGAGAAGCTTAAATCGAGCGAGCCAACTCAGCACATCCCGGTGGTTTTTCTATCCGCCAAGGGGCAGGAGAGCGAAGTGCAAACCGGCATTCGCTCCGGCGCTCTGGAATACATCGTCAAACCCTTCGCCCCAGACCAGTTGACGGAGCGCGTGCATGCCATCCTGGGCACGTTGGGGATCAAATAGCGCCCGGCCGTAAAACTGTCGCCTTTAAATGGATAAGGGGAACCGGCCCAGATGAGTGCGATCATCTTGCGGAACGAGATCGTCCATTACGAAGTTTTAGGCCGCGGCAGACCGCTGATCTTCATCCACGGCTGGGTTGGCTCGTGGCGCTACTGGATCCCGGCGATGCAGTCCGCTTCCTTCTCCTTCCGCGCTTATGCCCTGGACTTATGGGGGTTTGGCGATACGGCTAAATGCCATGAATTTTATTCGCTCGATCAGCAGCTCAGCTTGCTGGACGATTTCATCAATGAGCTAGGAATCGGCAGGGTTGCCCTGGTAGGCCACGGCCTGGGCGCGATCATCGCCTGGCTGTACGCCGCCCGCAACCCTTCGGAGGTGGATAGGGCGGTGGGGATCAGCCTGCCCCAAGGCCCGGAGGCGATCAACCCGCGTCTGCGCTCAGCTTCCCCCGCAGACCTGGCCGACTGGCTGCTGGGTCGCTCGGCAGCCACCGAGCCGGTGCGGGTAGAAGCGCCAAAAACAGACCAACTCGCCATCCAGACCACCATCACAGGCTTTCAAGATTTCGACCTGACCAGGCTGACCCTCAACCTCTCGATCCCCCACCTGTGGGTGCACGGTCAAAACGATCCCGCCGTGCAGGCGCCTGACCAGCAACGGATCGCGGCTTTGCCCGATCAAGCCCATTTCATCCCCTTCGAGGGTTCCGGGCACTACCCCATGTTGGACGAAACGAGCAAGTTCAACCGCCTGCTCCATGACATGCTCAGCTTGGATTCTGGCGCCAGCCCGCGCCAGTTGCAGTTGAAAGAAGAGTGGAAACGCCGCGTGCGTTGATAAGCGGCACGCTGGCAGCGTGCCGCTTGACAACCCGCAGCTCTTCCCTTATACTAGCACTCAGATAAATCAACTCATGCACGGGGAGCCCGTAATTTTGGGCTGAGAGGAGAGCCAAAGCTCTCGACCCGCCAACCTGATCCGGACAATACCGGCGGAGGGATCGCAAAACCCAAATATGCCTCTACCTCCCCCGGTACCGGGGGAGGAGCTTTTTAATGAAGCGCGCGGTTATTTTTGCCAACGGCAGGCTCCAAAACGCCGAACAGGCCCGGGATGCTATTCGTCCTGGGGACCTGCTGATCGCCGCGGACGGCGGCGCGCAGCACTGCCTGGCCTTGGGACTCGCCCCGACGGTCGTCATCGGCGATTTCGATTCCCTGAGCGAGAGGGAGCTGAAAGAGCTTAAAACCCTGGGCGCCCAGATGATCCCCCATCCCGCTCACAAAGACTTCACCGACCTGGAGCTGGCCTTGCAGCACGCCCAGAAGCTTGGAATCAAGGAGGTGCTGATCCTGGGCGCCCTGGGGGCGCGTTGGGACCAGACCATCGCAAACCTGCTCCTGCCGATATCCGCTGGCTTAGCCTCCATCCAAATCTCCATGCTGGATGGTCCCCAGCAGGTCTATTTCCTGCGCGCCGGTGGCGAGGCTCAAATCCGCGGCCGGAAAGGCGACACCCTCTCGCTGATCCCTTTGTGCGGCGATGCCCAGGGCGTCGTCACCCAGGGTCTGGAGTACCCCCTGCACGGTGAAACGCTGTTCTTTGGGGCGACGCGCGGCGTCAGCAACCTTTTGACCGCGGATACGGCCCGCGTCAGCCTGTCAGACGGCACACTACTGATTGTTCTTATTCACCAAGATAGGGTAGCTCTTCTCTGAACCAGGAGGCTGCCTATGGAGATAAACATGAAGAAAAGGACGCTTTTTCTAATCCTGGCGCTGGGGCTGTCGCTCTCGGCATGCACCCCCCGCGCCTTGACCATCATGACACACGATTCCTTTGCCGTTTCCGAAGAGGTGGTCCAGGCATTCAAAGAAGAGACCAACATCGAAGTGAGCTTCCTGGAAAGCGGAGACACCGGAACAGCCCTGAACAAAGCCATCCTCTCCAGGGATAACCCCCTGGCAGACGTTTTCTACGGAGTGGACAACACCTTCCTCAGCCGGGCGCTCGACGAGGACATCTTCCTGACCTACGACTCGCCGCTGCTTGTGGATATCCCCGCTGAGTTCAAGCTCGACCCGCAAAATCGGGCGCTTCCCGTCGATTATGGGGATGTGTGCATCAACTATGCGATCGGCTACTTCACAGAAAACAACCTGCCCCCACCCCAATCGCTGGAGGACCTGCTCAAGCCGGAGTATAAAGGTCTGCTGGTGGTGCAAAACCCCGCCACGTCCTCGCCGGGATTGGCCTTCCTGCTCGCCACGATCGGTTATTTCGGCCCGGATGGCTATCTGGATTACTGGGAGAGCTTGAACGCCAATGACCTGCTGGTGGTCAATGATTGGGAAAACGCATACTACGGGGAGTTCAGCGTCCACGGCGGAACTCGCCCCATGGTGGTTTCCTACGCCTCCAGCCCACCGGCGGAAGTGATCTTCGCCGAGCCCCCCGTCAGCGAGCCCCCCACCGCGGTGCTCACCGCCAACCGGAGCTGCTTCCGCCAGATAGAGTTTGTCGGCATTCTCAAAGGGACCCGGAACCGGGCGCAGGCCGAGAGATGGATCGACTTTATGCTCTCCACCCGCTTCCAGGAGGATATGCCTTTGCAGATGTTCGTCTACCCCGTAAACCCGGATGCCGTGCTGCCCCCGGAATTTGAAAAATACAGCTCCATCCCTGCCGAGACCTCCGTGGTCAGCCCGGAGGAGATTGCCGCCAATCGCGAGGCCTGGATCAAGGCCTGGACCGAAGCCGTTTTGCGCTGAGCGCAGTTATGGCAGCCACAGATGCACACTGATCGACACAGGTTTGTTAGATAACGGATGAACACCAGGCGAAGCTCCGCTCGAGGCCTGCTCTTATGGCTGCCGCCTCTGGCATTTCTGGCGCTGTTCTACTTTTATCCGCTGGGCAGCATCTTCGCAGCCAGTTTCCAGCGCGCTGAAGGGGGAGTGATCGCGCCTTTCTGGGAGGCGCTCACCTCGCCATCTATCCGGCGGGTGCTGACCTTCACTATCGGGCAGGCGTTTTTGTCCACCCTGCTCACCCTCTTGGTCGGCCTGCCAGGGGCCTACCTGCTGGCGCGCTACCGCTTTTGGGGTAAATCGCTGCTCCAGGCTGTAATGGGCATTCCCTTCGTCCTGCCGACGCTGGTTGTAGCAGCCGCCTTCAACGCCCTGCTGGGACCGCGCGGCTGGGTGAACCTGCTGCTGATGAGCTGGTTGAATCTCTCCCAACCGCCGGTCCAGTTCGTCAACACCATCTGGGCCATCCTGGTGGCGCACGTGTTTTACAATACCACAATCGTGTTGCGCATGGTCGGTGATTTTTGGGCCCATCTCGACCCGCGCATCAACCAGGCCGCTCAGACGCTGGGCGCGGACCGCTGGGGCACATTAACCCGTATTACCCTGCCGCTGCTGATGCCAGCCATCAGCGCGGCCGCCCTGCTGGTGTTCATCTTTGATTTCACCTCCTTCGGTGTGATCCTGATCCTGGGAGGCCCGCGTTATGCAACCCTGGAGGTAGAGATTTATTACCAGACCATCAGCCTGTTCAATTTGCCGCTCGCGGCTGTTCTTTCCCTCCTGCAGTTGCTCTGCACCTTGGGACTGACGGTTTTTTACACCCGCCTTTCGCTGCGTGTATCCCGACCGCTCTCCCTGCGACCCCAGGCTTACACGCAGAAACGCCTGTACGATTGGCGCAGCCGACTCCTGGCCGGCGCGCTGATTCTCTCGCTGGCTGGCTTGCTCACCACGCCCTTGATCGGTCTGGCAGCCCGCTCCTTCACCCGTATCGACCTGCCAGCAGAGCGGTCCCAAACTGCACCCACTGGCCTGACGCTGAGATATTACCAGGAGCTCTCGGTGAACCGCCGCGCGTCCCTGTTCTACGCTCCGCCGAGCGCATCGATTGGCATATCTCTGGCATATGCCTTCGCCACTGTCGCCCTGGCGCTGGCTTTAGGTCTGCCAGCCGCATGGGCGCTTTCCAGGTCTTCCAAAACTGGCAAGAGCATATCCGAGGCATTGAACCGCTGGCTCGACCCGCTTTTGATGCTGCCCCTGGGCACCTCCGCGGTCACCCTGGGGCTGGGCTTCATCCTTGCCCTCGGTCGCCCACCGCTCAACCTGCGCGCCTCTCCACTGCTCATCCCGTTGGCGCACACCATGGTCGCCCTACCCTTCGTTGTCCGCAGCCTGACTCCCGCTCTGCGCAGCATTCGCCCTCGCCTGCGAGAGGCGGCGGCGGTGATGGGGGCCGCGCCGCGCCAGGTGCTCCGCCACGTGGACCTGCCGCTGGTGGGCAGGGCGGTGCTGGTCGCAGCCACGTTCGCGTTTACCATTTCAATGGGTGAATTCGGCGCAACCGCCCTGATCTCCCGCCCGGAATACCCCACCATCCCCATGGCTATCTACCGCTTTATCTCGCAGCCCGGAGCGCTCAATTATGGCCAGGCTCTAGCGCTCAGCACCATCCTGATGGTCGTCACAGCTTCAGGCATGCTGTTTATCGAGCGCTTCCGCATTGCGGAGGTGGGTGAATTCTAGGTACCAAAATGAGCGTACTTCGCCTGGAGGGAATCGAGAAATCTTTTGGCGCTACCCGTGCCGTGCGCGGCGTCTCCTTCGAGGTAGCGGAGGGGGAAATCCTGGCCTTGCTCGGCCCGAGCGGCTGCGGGAAATCCACCGTGCTGGCGATGATCGCCGGGCTGGAAAAACCCGATCGCGGCGAAATCTATTGGGATGCTGAGCCGCTGCAGGGCATCCCACCTCACCAGCGCGGCTTCGGGTTGATGTTCCAGGATTACGCCCTCTTTCCCCACATGAACGTCTACGCCAATGTCGCCTTTGGGCTGCGCATGGCGAAGCTGCCAGAAGACGGGATCCGCCAACGAGTCGCTGAGGTGCTCGAGCTGGTGGGGTTGGTTGGGTTCGAGCGGCGGGATGTCAACACGCTGTCTGGCGGCGAGCAGCAACGGGTTGCCCTGGCGCGATCGCTGGCCCCAAACCCGCGCCTGCTGATGCTCGATGAGCCGCTGGGCTCGCTCGACCGCGCATTGCGGGAGCGGCTGGTTGGGGAACTTGCTGCGATCCTGAAGAACAGCCGCCAGACCGCCATCTACGTCACCCACGACCAGGAAGAGGCTTTTGCGCTCGCCGACCGGGTGGTGGTGATGAACCTGGGCAGGGTCGAGCAGGTCGGGACGCCCCACCTGATCTACCG
>Ga0209341_10000983_pt1 | contig 28832 bp, 27 predicted proteins | sample RifCSP13_2_FD_184020 | JGI IMG/M metagenome (GOLD analysis project Ga0209341, IMG submission 184020) | Soil microbial communities from Rifle, Colorado - Rifle CSP2_sed 13_2 (SPAdes) (version 2) | ecosystem: Environmental > Terrestrial > Deep subsurface > Rock core/Sediment | place: Rifle... | reverse complement strand
CGTATCCCTCTTCGTCCACGAGCGCACCTGGGTGCCGGCGATGGTCCCCTGGCGCGCGAGCGAAGAGGGATACGTGACGCGGGATGTCCTGGATTGGTACGCCCGGTTTGCGGAAGGTCAGCCAGGTGTCCTCGTGGTGGAGGCCACGGGCATCCGCGAGGTCCCCAGCGGGCCGCTGCTCAGGATCGGCGACGACCGCTTCGTGCCGGGGCTGCGCGAGCTGGTCGAGGTCGTCCGCGCGCGGAGCCGGGGCCGCACGCGCCTGTTCATCCAGGTGCTCGACTTCCTGACCGTCCGCCGCCGGCCCGAGCCCGCGCGGTTCTTCGACCGCCACCTCGAGGTCACCGACGCGCTCCGCGCCCAGCTCGCGCTCTGGCTCGACGACCGGCGCTGGCGCGAGGCGGACGAGCCCGAGGTCCGCGAGTACCTGAAATCCGCCGACCGCCCGACGCTCGAGACCGTGCTGACGGACCGCGAGCTCGAGGCGCTCGACTACGGCTACCGCGAGCGCGTGTGGGACACGCACCGGTCCTGGATCCGTGACCTGCCGCGCGTGCTCCCCGGCCTCTTCGCCGAGGCCGCGCGCCGCGCGCGCGAGGCGGGGTTCGACGGGGTCGAGCTGCACGCCGCGCACGCCTACACGCTGGCCTCCTTCCTCTCCCGGCTCAACACGCGCGCCGACGGCTACGGGGGCTCGCTCGCCGAGCGCCTGCGCCTGCCGCTCGAGGTCCTGGCCGCGGTGCGGGCGCGCGTCGGCCGCGACTGGGTCGTCGGCATCCGCTACCTGGGCGACGAGGTCGTGGCGGGCGGCAGCCCGCTCGAGGACGCGGTGTGGTTCGGCGTGCGCTTCGCCGAGGCCGGGGCGGACTACCTCTCGGTCTCCAAGGGCGGCCGCTTCGAGGACGCCCGGCAGCCGAAGGTCGGCGAGGCGGTCTACCCGTACACGGGCGAGTCCGGCTGGGAGTGCATGCCGACCGTGTGGGCCGACGCGCGCGGGCCGTTCGGGCGCAACGCCCCGCTGGCGGCCGCGATCCGCGCCGCGGTCCGCGCCGCGGGCCACGCGACGCCCGTCGTCGCGAGCGGCGGGATCGGCAGCTTCGAGCTGGCGGAGGGCCTCCTCGCTCGGGGCGACGCCGACTTCGTGGCGGCGGCGCGCCAGTCCCTCGCCGACCCCGACTGGTTCCGCAAGGTCCGGCTCGGCCTCGGGCACCTCGTGCGCCGCTGCGAGTACACGAACTACTGCGAGGGGCTCGACCAGCGCCACAAGCAGGTGACGTGCAAGCTCTGGGACCGCGAGCTGGCGCCGGGCGACCCCGCGGTCACGCTCGCCCGCGACGGCCGGCGCCGGCTCGTCGCGCCCCCCTGGTGCCCGCCAGACGCCCCAGCATAGGCAGGGCCGCTGTGGAATCCGGTGCCGCAGCGATCCTGTCGTCTCTCCCGATCCCGGTGAGATCGGCGTCGGGGTCGGACTCGACGACGACGTCTCCCTCGGCGAGGTAGTCGTGGTTGCGCCGGCACCCGATGCACCTGGAAAGATCGAGGCCGAGGAGATCCGGGCCGATCGCGGAGCGCCCGGCGCGCCCGATGGGCGCGCGCCGAGAATCACGGCGATGCGACGATGACGGACTCCGGCCAGCGGAAAGACGGAGGCTGGTCAACTCGCGGGCAGGTTATCATGCCGGCGGGGAGGCCGGGGCGATGAGCGGCAAGACGATTCTGGTCCTGGGTGGTGGCGTGGGCGGGCTGGTGGCCGTCAACGAGCTGCGACGGCGACTGCCGGCCGAGCACCGCGTCGTGCTGATCGAGAGGAACGCGCGGCACGCGTTCGCCCCGTCGTTTCTCTGGCTGATGGTGGGCGATCGCCGGCCCGAGCAGATCTCGTGCGACGTACGCCAGCTCGTGCGCCCGGGCATCGACGTGGTCCTGGCCGAGGTCGAGGCCATCGACCCGGACGGCCGCGAGGTGCGGACTCGCGCCTCGACGACGGGCAGGTCCGAGACCCACGGCTACGACCACCTGATCGTGGCGCTCGGTGCGGAGCTCGCGCCCGAGGCGGTCCCCGGTCTCGCCGAGGAGGCCCACACCTTCTACACCTTCGACGGCGCGGCGCGACTGCGCGACGCCCTGGCGGCTTTCAGGGGTGGAACGGTGGCCGTGGTCATCGCCGCCGTGCCGTACAAGTGTCCGGGCGCGCCGCACGAAGGCGCGATGCTGATCGCCGATGCGTTCCGCCGGCGCGGGATCCGCGACAGGGTGGACGTGCACCTGTTCACGCCGGAGCCTCAGCCGATGCCGGTGGCCGGCCCGGCCCTGGGCGAGGCCGTCGAGCGCATGCTGGCCACGGCGGGTGTCCACTTTCACCCGCTACACAGGTTGACGGTCGTGAACACCTCGGCGCGCGAGGTGGCTTTCGAGGCGGGCGGCGGAGCGCGAGGGGCCGCGTCCTTCCCGTACGACCTGCTCGTCGCCGTCCCACCGCACCGCGGCCCGCGCGTCGCCCGCGACGCGGGGCTGACCAACGACGCCGGCTGGATTCCGATCGACCGCGCCACGCTCGCGACCACCCGCGAGCGCGTCTACGCCATCGGCGACGTGACGACGATCCCGATCCCCGGCCGGTGGAAGCCGGATGTGCCGCTCGTCCTGCCCAAAGCCGGCGTGTTCGCCCACCAGCAGGGCGAGATCGTCGCCCGCCGCATCGCCGCGGAGATCGCCGGAGGCAGCCCGGCCGACGTGTTCTGCGGCGACGGCTACTGCATGCTCGAAGCCGGCGAGGACCTCGCCGGGTTCGCCTACGGCAACTTCTTCGCCGAACCGTCGCCGCGGGTGGAGCTGCGGCAACTGGGGCGGACCTGGCACTGGGGCAAGGTGCTACTCGAGCGCTGGTGGCTGAGCCCCTACGGACTGCGGCGCGAGGCCCTGCGCCTCGCGATCACCCTCGGCGGCAAGGGACTGCGCATTCCGGTCAGCGTGTGAGCGTCGTCGCCGGCTCCTCGTTGAAGAGGATGGCGAGCCGGTCGCGCAACGTGGTCCGCGGGATGCCGAGCAGCTGCGCCGCCTTCGCCTGGCTGGCGCCGGCGCGCCTGAGGGCCCAGCGGATCGCCTCGCGCTCGGCCTCGGCGAGCAATGACTTGAGCTCGACGGACTCGCGGGCCGCCAGGCAGTGCTCGCAGCCGGCGCGCGCGATGCTGCCCGTGAGCGCCGGCGCGGCGCCTCGCACCAGGCGTCGTGCGCCGGCGCCCGCGTCAAGTCCGCCCGGCGCCGAGCTCAGCCCCCGCATTCCCTCGCGCTACCGCGTCCCCTGCTCCTTCACTCCTGCGGCCCGCAGGAGGAGCATGGATCTCGAGCGCTCGGTCGCCGCCGCCCGACGCGTATGCGGTGCCGGTGGTCGGCGACAGCCATCGGATCACCGCAACGACGGCGGTGACAAGCACGACCCAGGGGAGCAGCATGAAGATCCCGCCAAACCCCATGTCCCACCCTCCCGACCATCCCATCATCGATCCCATCGGCATCATCGCGTGACCTCCCGTGCCCGCCGAGGATGACCGTCAGAACGCGTAGCGGACGGCGGCGTAGAGATTCGCGTTCCCCTCGAACTGCCCGAACTCGCTCCGCCGCGGGCCGCCGAAGGCGTTCACGCCCACGGTGGCCGACCACGCGTCGGTGATCTGGTAGCGCGCCTCGGGGCCCACGTACCAGTCGCCCTCGTTCGGACTCGCGAGGGCGAAGACGCCGAGTCGCAAGGTCTGATGCCAGAGGAGCCGCGTGAGCCTCAGCGTCAGGACGTGGCGGAGGGCCGGCCGCCTCGCCATCCCCGGGCCGCGGGTCCTCCGGTACGCGGCGTGGTCCTCCATCGCCTGAACGTAGTACTGCCCGGACGCGGTCAGGTCCGGCACGATCTCCCGCTGATAGCCGGCGAGGAACCGGAACGAGGAGTTCTCGACGGCGGGATTCCGCCCGGACCGGTCCGCGCGCGAATCGTGGTATCCCGCTTCCACGCTCACCACCCCGCCGAGCGCGGCCCCCTGGGCGCTGGCGCCCCAGACGTCGAGCGGCGGGAAGAAGAACCGGAGCCGCGGTCCCGCCTCCACTTCTGCGGCCGGCGCCCGGAAGAAGCCGCGATAGGCGTAGAGCGAGAGATCCCACCCGGCGAGGTTCCGGAAGACCCTGAGCCCCGACTCGAGGTGATCGAGCGAGGGCGAGGGGTCGTCGGTCCGCCGGGCCTCGATGGCGGCCATCGGATCGTGGAAGCGAAGTCGGCCGCCCGCCTCCGGCAGCGTGTCCGCCTCGAACCGCGGGGTCAGGACGAGCTGGACCGACGTCCCGCGCCAGTGTCCGGTCGCGCTCACGGCGTCCGAGCCCTTCTTCAAGTACTCGAGCGGCAGCCCGGAGACGAACGCCACCCAGTCCTTGGGGAAGACGTCGTTGATGAAGACCAGGTCGCCGACCCCCCAGGTCACGATCTGCCGCCCGGCGCGCAGATCGAGCGCCGGAAACCGGAGGTCGAGGTAGCCCTCTCTCAGGTCCCCGTCCACCTCGCCCGCGACGGCGTCCCAGATGAGCTCCGCCTTGACCGTGAGGCCCCAGCGCTCGCCGCGCGGCTCGACCTCCAGCCGGGCGCGCCCCTCGCCGAGCACGAACTCCTCCTCGCACGCCAGGCGCTGGGTGCGCGGACAGGCATCGGGCCGGAGCAGCCGGTAGGCCGACGCGGCCTGAAGGAAGCCGTGGATCGGCAGCGGCTCCTCCGCCGCGACGCCCCCCGCCGCGGCGGTAACGAGGAGCCCCGCGACGACGAAGAGGCTGCATTTCACCGGGTGAGCTCAGCGGGCGGCGCTCTGAGGGCGCGTTCGCTGAAGAGGTCGGGCGCGAGCTTCAGGTTGTAGCGGACGTCGGAGAGCACCGCCTCCGTGGAGTGCCCGGTCTGGACGTTCTTCATGAGCCGCTTCGTCACCGTCCAGAAGCCCTGGACCGCCTTCACCTCCTCGGCGGTGAACACGCGCGCCAGCTCGCCGCGGCGGTCGTAGTACTCCTCCTTGAGCGGAAGCCACGTGGCCTTGTCGATCCAGGAGAGCTTCCGCCCGAAGTCCACGCTGCCGGGGTCCTTCGGGACGCTCTCCACGACGTAGGCGTCCCGCGCTCCCGTCTTCTCCTCCCTGACCAGCGTGTGGGTGTCCTCCTCCGGCTCCCGGCCGGAGATATCCTCGTAGCTGAAGTCCGAGCCCGCGAAGCTCGATCGCCTGTCGCTCGCGGCGATCCGCCGCACCAGCTTGATGGCGGGGACGTAGAGCCAGCGGTCGTCGTCCCTGCCCGGGTACTTCCAGACGAGGAACGTCATGTCCCGGACGTCGGGCGGGCGGTGGAAGTAGATGAAGTAGCGCTGCTCGCCCCCGTCCTGCAGGTCCCGCCGCGTCATGGTCAGCTCGCGGCGCCGCTCGCCGCCGGCGCGGGACACCAGGCGCATCGTGACCCGCGCCCGCATGTCCTCCCCGGGGTAGAACATCGCCAGGTGGGCGCGCGCGATCATCTCGTCCGCCGATGGCGGGGCGGCCGCCGGCCGGGCCAGCCCCGGAACCGCCAGCAGAGCGAGGAGCCCAGCCGCCACTGCCCTGGGCAGGGCCTTCGTCATGACCGCGACCATTGCAGTCCCTCCTTGAACAGCCACCCCTGCAGCAACACGATCAGGGCGGGCAGATAAATCATCGTCATGAGCGCGCTCAGCATCATCATGCTCACGATGAACGCGCCGACGGTGACATAGGGCGTCAGGGGCGCGAACATCATCACCGCGAAGGACGCTGCGAAGAGCACCGCGTTCCGCACGATGCCCTTGCCGGGTCGTGCGGCCGTCCACAGCAATGACTCGGTGATGAGGTCGGCGCTGCTGCGAGCGCCGCGCACCGCGCTCTCCCCCAGCTTCTGCTTGAACCTGCCGATGAAATGGATCGAGAAATCGACCGCCATGCCCAACGAAAGACATGACAGCACCGAGATGGGCATGTCGAACCTCTTGCCGCTGAATCCCACCACGCCGTAGATGAGGAGAATCGTGAACAGGAGCGGGACGTAGCCGACGAGCGCCCACTTGAAGGAGCGGAAGTTGAAGACGAGGATGACGAAGACCACGACGAGGGCCATGAGGAACCCTCTGACCATGTCCCAGAGGACCTCGCGATTCCAGACGAGGTTGAAATAGGCGATGCCCGCAGGCTTGAGCTCCAGAGGGATCGGATGCGCCCTCTGGTAGTCGTCGACGGCCCGGACGACGCCCTCCATCGCCCGCGCGTCCCACGTCTTGAGCTGCACCCAGATGTTGGCTCGGCTGAACGGATAGTCCACCACATTGTTCAGGTCCGAGGGCTTCGCCGACATGCTGAAGAGAAAGAGGTATTGGCCGACAGCCTCCTTGGTCTCAGGGACGACATCGAACGCGGGGTCGTCGTCGTGGAGGACGCGGTTGATCCTCTTCACGTAGTCGGCGACGGAGAACGTCTTTCCCACGACGGGCAGTGTCTCCAGATGCCGCTGGAGGCTCACGAGATATCGCAGCGTGTCGGGATGCTTGATGAAGTCCTCGTCTTTCGACACCGCCACGACATAGCCGATGGACGTGCCCCCGAGCGCCTTGTTGATCTCCGTGTCCGCCACCCGTATGTCGCTTCCGCTCTTGAACCACTCCACCATGTTGTTGTTCACGACGATCTGGGTGATCCCGACGATCGCCACCACGGCCAGCATGAGGCCCGCGACGACCGTCGTTCTGGGTCGATAGGCACCGACTCCCGCAAGCCGTTTCAGGAACTGCGATGACCTGCTCAGCGAGACGTCTTCTCCCTGTGCCGCCCTTTCGATGTTCTTGTCGTTCACGAAGGTGAACATGGCGGGGATGAAGCTGAAGCTCAAGACCCTCAGAGCCACCGTGCCGAATGCCACGAGGCCCCCGAAGACCTGCACGGGAACGATGCTCATGAACAGGAGCACGGCGAAGCCTGCGGCCGTCGCCAGGGCGGTGTAGCGGACGGGGCGACCGACGGCATGCATGGTCTCGATGATCGCCGCCGTCTTGTCCTTGCGCTCGCGATACCGGAAGTAGAACTCGTTGAAGATGTGGATGCTGTCGGTCGCGATGGCCATCAAGAAGACGGGCGCCATCGAGCTCATGATGTGAATCGGAAATCCAAGCCCGATGAGAAGCCCCATGCTCCAGATCGTGCTGATCATCGCGTCCATCATCAGCGTGATGGACAGGAAGACGTCCCTGAACATGAGGTACCTGACGACGAGCATGACCATCCCGGCGATCGGCGCAAAGATCGCCATGAGCGTGAACATCTCGGCGCCGAACGTGTCCCGCGCGACCGGATCGCCCGCGATGTAGTAGTTCTCGTCCCCCTTCTCTTTTTTCACGATCTCGCGAATCCTGTCGGCCACCTCCTTGCCGTTGGCTCCCTTCTCGAGGGGAACGTAGATCGCCGTCGTCTTCGCGTCCCTGGAGATGATCCGATCGACGAAGAGGGGGTTCTCGAAGAGCGACGTGCGCAGGGTCTCGATGTCGCGATCCGTCTTCGGGACTTCCGGCATGAGCGGGGCCACTTTCAGCGTCCCCGACTCGGACGTCACATTGGTGATGGTGGGAAAGCTGGTGACGTCTCGTGCGGCAACCCCCTTGACCGCGAGGAGCTGGTCGGTGATTCGGCTGACCTTGCCGAGCGTCTCGCGGTTGAGGACCCCCCCTTCTCTCGCGATCCCGAGCACGATCATGTCCTCGTACAGCGCAAACGTCCTGTCCACTTCGTCGTTCCACACCCGGACGTCGGAGGTCGCGGGAAGCATGTTCTTCGGATTCGTATCCGTCCTCATCCTCGGGAACTGCGTCATGAACGCAAGGGTGAGGAGAATCGTGAGCGAGACGACCAGCTTCGGGTGCCGGACGGAAAAGTCAACGAGCGAAAACTTGAGCCTGTTCACAGGGCGCCGACGACCCGGTCGTGGCCGGCGGTCAGGGCCGCGATCAGGCCCGCGTGGTCCACCGTCAGCGCACGCTCCGCGGGTCGGAGGCCCCGGAGGAGCAGATCCTCGCCGAGGACCAGGCATCGGGCGCCGCGCTCGAGAAGGCCGTCGAGCGCGGCTCGCGCCTCTCCCGGCGCGCCTTCGCTCGCGAGGAGCACGGCATCCTGAAGGCAACAGAGCGTGAGCGCATGCCCCTCGGCGGCGAGAGACTCGGCCAGCCTCAGCGCATGCCGGCCGGCAGGACTTGCGGGAGCGCTGCTGAGCGCGATGAGAATCGACGCCACGCGCATCCTCAGAAGAGCAGCGTCCGGTCGCATTCGACCAGGGCGCGCGCAATCTCGACCGGCGAGGCCCGTCCGACGCCGGGAACCAGGGAGCCGGCAGCCAGCCCGGCGACATCGAGGGCGGGGCCATCCACCAGCACGCGGGCGCGGCCCCGGCCGTCGGCGAGCAGCTTGGTGAGGGCCGCCGAGAGGGAGAGCCACTCGCCGGTTGGCGGCGACTGCCCCCGCAGGGCCGTGTAGACGCTCTGCCCGGTGAAGGCGAGCACCACCTCCCAGCCCTTGCCGAGCGCACCGCCGGCGTGTCGGATCGCCTCGGCCGGGCTGATGCTCCCGTAGGGGCCGTGCTCCACGACAAGACAGAGAAGGCTCGGCATGACGGGCTCCTACCCTCCGAAGCTGAGGACCACCTGGCTCTCCTCGAGAAGCGTCAGGAGGCGCGACATGCTGCCCACGTGCGCGCCAGGCAGGAGGTCCTCATCGGCGATTCCCCTGAATCGCAGGCACGAGCCTCAGAGGTGAACCGCGCCGCCGCGCGCCAGCAAGGCCTCGCCGGCCGCGCCGACGTCGAACGCCCCCGCGCCCTTCTGTCCCTTGACGAAGCCGTAGGCGCCGTCGGCGGTGGCGAAGATGACCGGCGCGTGTCCGGACTCGAGCGCCGCGGCCGCGAGCTTGAGGACGGTGGCGGCGGTTTGCCCCGAGTAGGGGCTGGCCGCGAGCACGAAGGTCAGCCGCGCGCTCACGACGCACCGCTCCGGCCCGCGCCGGTGGCGCCGCGCCGGACCGCCCGGCGGCGCGAGGTGTACTCCGCGAACAGCCGCTGCTCCTCGCTCAAGCGCTCGAAGAGGACCTCGCGCATGATGTCGAAAGCCGTGAGGATCTTCGGGTTCGCGATGCGGTAGTAGACGGTGGCGCCCTCGCGCCGCGCGAGGACCACCCGTCGCTCCTTCAGGATCGCCAGGTGCTGGGAGAGGTTGGGCAGCGTGGCCCCGATCCGCCGCGCCAGCTCCGTCACCGCGACTTCGCCGTCGCGCAGGCAGGTCAGGATCTTGAGCCGCGTGGGGTTCGCCAGCGTCTGGCAGACGCGGGCGTGAAGCACGTAGACGGCCTCCTCGGCCTCCGCCGGACGGGCCCGCGATCTCTTTCCATTGATTCCATATTTCATAGATTGCGAAAGTCACTATATCCGGCCGGCGCGGCGCCGGTCAACGCCGAAGAACCGCCCGGCCCAGCCCCCGGCCAGTGGGAATGACGGGAATCACTAGGCCGAACGCACCGGGGGCGCCTCCCGGGGCGGCGCGTCTTGCCCGGTCCCGCCGCCGCGTGCTAGGGTCGGCGGGCGCGTCGGGCACCCCGGCGCGGGAGGCCGCCATGCCATTCGTCAACATCCGCCTGTACGAGGGCCACGGGAAGGACCGCAAGGACGAGATCGCCCGCCGCGTGAGCGAGACGATCGCCGAGGTGTGCAAGCTGCCGCGCGAGGCCGTGTGGGTCGTCTTCGAGGACGTCCCGCCGGCCGACTGGTACGTGGCCGGCAAGCCCGGACAGCCCGTCAAGAAGTGAGCTACGCGTTCGAGACGCTGGGCACCGGGTTCCTGTTCACGGAGGGACCCGTCTGGCACCCGACGGGCCGGTTCCTGCTCTTCAGCGACATGCCCGGCGACCATCTGCGCCGCTGGTCGGCGGCGGACGGCGTCACGACGTTCCGCCGGCCGTGCGACATGTCCAACGGCCTCACCTGGGACCGGCAGGGCCGGCTCGTCGTGTGCGAGCACGCCACGAGTCGGCTGACGCGCACGGAGCCCGACGGCAGCATCGTGCCGCTGGCGAGCCACTGGCGGGGCAAGCAGCTCAACAGCCCCAACGACGTCGTCTGCCGGAGCGACGGCGGGATCTACTTCAGCGACCCGCCCTACGGCCGCGCCAAGTACTACGGCGTCGAGCGGCCCCAGGAGCTCCCGTTCCAGGGCGTCTACCGCGTCGGGCCCGACCCGGGCGCCCCCGAGCTGCTCGTGGACGACTTCGAGCGCCCGAACGGCCTCTGCTTCTCGCTCGACGAGCGGCGCCTGTTCGTCAACGACACCGCGCGCCAGCACATCCGGGTCTTCGACGTCGCGCCGGACGGCGGGCTCCGCGGAGGCCGCCTCTGGGCCGAGACGAAGGGCGACCAGCCCGGCGCGCCCGACGGCATGAAGCTCGACGCCGCGGGCAACGTGTACTGCTGCGGCCCCGGCGGCATCCACGTGTTCGACCCCGACGCCGGCCTGCTCGAGGTCATCGAGGTGCCCGAGCGCACCGCCAACTTCGCCTGGGGCGACGACGACTACCGGTCGCTGTTCATCACGGCCTCGACGTCGCTCTACCGGATCCGGACCACGACCCCGGGCCGGCCGGTGTTCTGACGCCTAACCGCACATCGCCCAAGGAGGTCTCCATGCACCGCCGCCTGCTCCTGATTTTGCTGCCGCTCCTGCTGCTCGCGCTCGCGCTGCCCCCGGGCGCCGAGGCCCAGAAGCCGATCAAGGTCGGCTTCCCGATGATCCTCTCCGGCCCCGGCGCGCTCTTCGGCACCCCCGCCCTCAAGGGCGCCGAGATGTTCGTCGAGGAGATCAACGCCAGGGGCGGCGTGCTCGGGCGCAAGCTCGAGCTGCTCGCGCGCGACACCAAGGGCAAGCCGGACGAGGCGGTCCGGGTGTCCCGCGAGCTGATCCTCAAGGACGGCGTCGATTTCCTGGTCGGCACGCTGACGTCCGCCGAAGGCCCGGCGGTCTCGGTCGTCGCGAAGGAGAACAAGATCGTCTTCATCGCGCCGATCCCGAAGACCGACCAGCTCACGGCGAAGGAGAACCTGCATCCCTACGTCTTCCGCGTGGCGGCGAACACGACCATGGAGGGGCGGAGCGCGGCCGAGATCATCGCCAAGTGGCCCGTCAAGCGGATCGCCACGATCAGCCCCGACTACGCCTACGGCCAGGACGTGACCCGGGCGTTCGTCGAGCACCTGAAGAAGATCGCCCCGCAGATGGAGATCGTCGACCAGCAGTGGCCGAAGCTCGGCGAGGCGGATTACACGCCGTTCATCAACGCCCAGCTGGCGAAGAAGCCGGACGCGGCGTTCTCGTCGCTCTGGGGCGGGCACTTCGTGAACTTCGCCAAGCAGGCCAAGCCGCTCGGCTACTTCGACGCGCTCAAGTACAACTTCTTCGACGCCGGCGAGGGCGGCTGCCAGGAGACGACGTCGGCGATGGGCGCCGACTACCCGTTCGGGATCTGGGGCAACACGTACGACGCCTTCTACTGGCCCGACGCGCCGCCGGCGCACAAGGCGTTCATCGCGCGCCTCTCCAAGTTCCTGAAGAGCGAGTATCCGTCCTCGTGGTCGATCCAGGGGTACATCGGCATGCAGTTCCTCGCCGAGGCGATCAAGAAGGCCGGCAGCACGAAGTCCGACGCGGTCGCGAAGGCGCTCCTCGGCCTGTCGGTCGACACGCCCGCGGGCAAGCTCACGATCCGCGAGAAGGACCACCAGGCCAACCGCGGGCAGCTCTACGGCAAGACCACGAGGGATCCGAAGTACCCGTTCGCGATCCTGCGACCCGTCACGTACGTGGATCCCACGAAGTTCATGGACTAGTCCCGTCCGGCGGCGGCGCGGAGGCGCCCGAGGCCTCCGCGCCGCCAGCCTCTCCATCACGTGCCGGATCCCTCGTTCCTCTTCGCGCAGGCGCTCAGCGGGCTCACCGCGGCGATGTTCCTCTTTCTCATCGCCTCGGGGCTGACGCTGATCTTCGGCGTGCTTCGCGTGCTCAACTTCGCCCACGGATCCTTCTACATGCTCGGCGCCTACATGGCGTTCCAGGTCGTGCGGTGGCTCGGACGCGAGCCGTCGAGCTTCTGGTGGGCCGCGCTCGGCGCGGCCGTCGGCGTCGCCGTGCTCGGCGGCGTCGTCGAGCGGCTGCTGCTGCGCCACCTCTACGACAAGGAGGAGCTGTACCAGCTCCTCTTCACCTACGCGCTCGTGCTGATCCTGTCCGACGCCGCGAAGGTCCTGTGGGGCACCGGGCAGCTCTCCGTGTCGCGGCCGCCGGGGCTCGCCGGCGCCTTCCGCTTCTTCGGCACGACGATCCCCTACTACAACCTCTTCATCCTGCTGCTCGGCCCGGCGATCGCGCTCCTGTTCTGGCTCGCCCTCACGCGCACGCGCCGGGGCCGGTTCATCCGCGCCGCGGCGCTCGACCGCGAGATGCTCGGGGCCCTGGGCGTCAACGTGAGCGGCCTCTACACCGGCGTCTTCGTCCTCGGCTCGTTCCTCGCCGGGCTCGGCGGCGCGCTGGTGACGCCCGTGAAGGCGATCGTGCCCGGCATGGACGTCGAGATCATCGTCGAGGCGTTCATCGTCGTCGTCATCGGCGGCCTCGGCTCCTTCTGGGGCACGTTCCTCGGCGCGCTCATCTACGGCCAGGTCCTGTCGTTCGGCATCCTGATCTTCCCCCGCTTCTCGATCTTCTCGGTCTTCGCCCTGATGGCGGTCGTCCTGATCCTCCGGCCCTGGGGCCTGCTCGGCCGCCCGCTCAAGACATGAGCGCGCTCCGCCGCGCGCCGTGGGGACTCCTGGCGGCGGTCGCCGCGCTCGCGGTCCCGCTCGTGGGCTCGCGCTTCTACACCTTCGTCGCCACCGACGTCGCGATCATGGCGCTGTTCGCGGTGAGCCTGAACCTCCTGCTCGGCTACACCGGCCTCGTCTCGTTCGGCCACGCCGCCTACTTCGGCGTGGGCGCGTACACCACGGGCCTGCTCATGAAGAAGGCCGGCGTGGCGTTCCTGCTCGCGTTCCCGGCCGCGGGCGTGCTCGCGGGCCTCTGCGCGCTCGTTTTCGGCTTCTTCTGCGTGCGCCTGACGAAGATCTACTTCGCGATGCTGACGCTCGCCTTCGCCCAGATCGTCTGGGCGATCTGCTTCAAGTGGAACGACGTGACGGGCGGCGAGCAGGGCATGCCCGAGATCCCCTACCCGGACCTCGCGTGGATGGAGCGGCTGCCGGTCGTCGGCGACCTGCGCACCAGCGACCACTTCCACCTGCTCACGGTGGTGGTGGTGGCCCTGTGCTTCTGGCTCCTCCGCCGCATCGTCGGCTCGCCGTTCGGCCGCATCCTCACGACGATCCGGGAGAACCCCGAGCGCGCGGAGTTCATCGGCGTGCACGTCCGGCGCTGGGAGCTGCTCGCCTTCGTGCTCTCGGGGGCGTTCGCGGGCCTCGCGGGCGCGCTCTTTGGGATCTTCAACCGCGGCGTGTTCCCCGACTTCGTCTACTGGACGAAGTCCTCGGAGGTCCTGATCATGACGATCCTCGGCGGCATGGGCTACTTCTACGGCCCCGCCGTCGGCGCGCTCGTGCTGCTCGTGCTGAACCAGCAGATCACGTCCTACACCGAGTACTGGCCGTTCGTGCTCGGCACGATCCTGATCGTGCTCCTGTTCGCGTTTCCCGGCGGCATCGTCGGCGCCCTCGACGCCGGCTGCCGGCGCCTCGCGGGGCTCCGGCGTGCTTGAGGTCCGCGGCGTCCAGAAGGCCTTCGACGGCTTCCAGGCCGTCGCCGGCGTGAGCCTCGCCGTCGCCCGCGGCGAGATCGCCGCGATCATCGGCCCGAACGGCGCCGGCAAGACCACGCTCTTCAACCTGGTCACGGGCCACCTCCGCCCCGACGCGGGCGCGGTGCTCCTGGAGGGCCGCGACATCACGGGCCTGCCGCCTCACCAGGTGTGCCGCCTCGGGATGGGCCGCTCGTTCCAGCGCACCAACATCTTCCCCCGGCTCAGCGTGTTCCAGAACGTGCAGGCGGCGTTCATCTCGCACCGCGGCCGCGGCCTCGACCTCCTGAGCCGCGTGGACCGCCTGTACCGCGACGAGGCCGAGGCGCTGCTGGCCTCGCTCGGCCTGCTGGAGCGCGCGGGCGAGATGAGCGGGTTCCTCTCGCACGGCGCCCAGAAGCAGCTCGAGCTGGGCATCGCGCTGGCGAGCGAGCCGAAGCTCCTGCTGCTCGACGAGCCGACGGCCGGCATGTCGGCCACCGAGACCCACGAGACGATCCGCCTCATCAGCCGGATCGCCCGCGAGCGCGACCTCACGCTGCTCTTCACCGAGCACGACATGGACGTGGTCTTCTCGATCGCCCAGCGGATCACGGTGCTCCACCAGGGCCACGTGATCGCCGAGGGCGCCCCCGCCGAGGTCCGGAGCGACCCCGAGGTGCGCCGCGTTTACCTGGGGGAGCGGCGGTGAGCGGGACCGCGCCGGTCCTCGAGGTGCGCGACGTCCACACGGCGTACGGGCTCTCCCGCGTGCTCTTCGGCGTGTCCATCGAGGTCCACGCCGGCGAGTGCGTGTGCCTGCTCGGCCGCAACGGCGTCGGCAAGACGACGACGATGCGCTCGATCATGGGCCTCACGCCGCCCAACGCCGGCCGCGTGCTGTGGAAGGGCAGCGACATCACGGGCTGGCCCCCGTACCGCGTGGCGCGCGCCGGCCTCGGCTTCGTGCCCGAGGACCGGCGCATCTTCGCCGACCTCACGGTCTGGGAGAACCTCGACGTGGCGGTGCGCGCGGCGCGGGGCGGGGCGGGCGGGTTCAGCATCGAGCGCGTCTTCGACCTGTTCCCGAAGCTCGGCGAGCTGACGGGGCGCCAGGGCGGGTTCCTCTCGGGCGGCGAGCAGCAGATGCTCACGATCGCCCGCACCCTCATGGGCAGCCCCGAGCTGCTGCTGCTCGACGAGCCCTCGGAGGGGCTCGCGCCCCTCGTCGTCGACCACCTCCGCGACCAGATCGCGCGCCTCCGGCGCGAGGGCCTCACGATCCTGCTCGCCGAGCAGAACGTGGCGTTCTCGCTCGAGCTGGCCGACCGGGTCTACGTCCTCGAGAAGGGCGCGATCCGCTTCAGCGGCCCGGCGGCGCGCCTGCGCGACGACGAGGCGCTCCGCCACGAGCTGCTCGCGCTCTAGCCGGCGCGCGCGGCGCCGAGGCGCCGGATCGCCTCCGGGATCTCCTCGGCGACCGTCGTGGGGCCGAACGTCGCGGCGACGCCCTTGGCCTCGAGCGCGCGGGCGTCGGCCGCGGTGATCACCGAGCCCCCGAGGACGACCGGGATGTCGAGCCCGCGCTCGCGCAGGAGCCCGAGCAGCTCGTCCACGTAGTAGAGGTACTCCCACGAGTGGCAGGAGAGCCCGATCACGTCCACCGTCTCGTCCACCGCCGCCTTGACGATCGCGGGCGGCAGGTTGAACCGACCGAGGTAGACGACCTCCATGCCGGCGTCGCGGAGCTGGCGCGCGACCGCGATGGCGCCGACCTCGTGCTGGTCGAGGCCGAGCGTCCCGATCAGGACCCGGAGCGGCCTCACACCGGCGCCTCCGTGTGCCCGAGCGGGTCGTAGGGCACGCCGTAGCCGATGCGCATGACGCCGGTGATCTCGCCCATCGTGGCGCCGGCCGCGAACGCGGCCACCAGCGGCGTCATCAGGCTGCCGGTCTTCGCGGCCGCCACGCGCCGCAGCTCGCCGAGCGTCGCCCGCACCCGCTCGGCGTCGCGCGCGCGCCGCAGCTCGCGCAGCTCGTCCACGCGCTCGCGGCACGGCTCGAACTTCCGCTCGGCGACCTCGCGCAGGAGCGTGTCGTCCGCCTCGGCCATGCGGTGGACGTTCACGCCGACCTGGCCGAGCCGCCCCTCGCGCAGCTCGCGGGCATGGCGCTCCATCGCGTTCTGGAAGAGCGTGCGGAACCAGCCGCCGTCGCAGAGGGCGCCGGGATCGCCCTTGGCCTCGATGCGCGCCGCCAGCTCGACGATCCGGCGCTCCATCTCGTCGGTGAGCGCCTCGACGTAGTAGGCGCCGCCGAGCGGGTCGGCGACCTTCGTCACGCCGGTCTCGACCTGGATCGTCTGCTGGGTGCGGAGCGCGACCAGGTGGGCCTCCGGGCTCGGCGTGCGGAACGCCTCGTCGAAGGCCGAGATCTCGATCGCCTGCACGCCGGCGAGCGCCAGCGCGAGCGCCTGCACGGCGCCGCGCACGATGTTGTTGACCGGCTGCTGGGCGGTCAGCGTGAGCCCCGAGGTGTGGGAGGTGACGTTGACGGCGAGCGAGCGCGGGTCGCGGGCGCCGAACTCGTCGCGCATCATCCGGGCGAAGATCCGGCGGGTGGCGCGGATCTTGGCGATCTCCTCGAAGACGTCCATGCGGCAGTTGACGAGGATCGCGATGCGGGGGGCGAAGCGGTCGATCGCCACCCCGCGGCGCAGCAGCTCGCGCACGAGGTAGCGGATCTCGACGAAGCCGAGCGCCATCTCCTCCACCGCGTCGAGCCCGCCGTCGCTGATGTAGTAGGTGTCCTCCAGGAAAGCGTGGAACCGCGGCATCTCGCGCGCCGCGAACTCGATCGAGTCCGCCGCCAGGCGCAGCCGCAGCGCGAACGGCATGTGGGTCGCGTAGCTGCAGTCCTCGCAGTAGAACGGCACCTGGATCGTCGAGCCGCGCAGCCCCGCCGGGTCCACCCCCCGCTCGCGCGCGACGAGGTAGAGGCCCGCGATCGCGAACGGCGCCGGCAGCGAGTGCGAGAGGGTGATCCGGTCGAGCGGGAGCCCCTCGTAGAGGTCGCGGTAGTCGCCGAGGTGGCAGACGGAGACTCCCTGCGTGCCGATCGCGTGGCGCGCGGTCGGGTGGTCGGGGTCCAGCCACGCCATCGTCGGCGTGTCGCCGATCACGTCCACGCCCGTCGCGCCGTGGGCGATCAGGTAGCGGAACTGCTCGTTCGAGCGCCGCGCGGCGCCCTCGCCCGACAGCTCGTGCTGGATCCAGCCCCCGCCGCCGGCGCTGGCGGGCCGCCGGCCGCGCGTGTACGGGTAGGTGCCGGGATCGCCCAGCCGGACGGCGTAGTCGAGTCCGGCGGTGTCGGCGGGCGTGTAGACGGGCTTGAGCGGGATCCCCGAGTGGCTCTGCCCCTGCGTCATGCTGGCCTCCGCATCGCTCCCGCGCCTCGCCATGTCCTCGCCCTCCTGCCCGCCTTCGTCACGCGGGCGCCCGCCTCGCGCCGGCCGGGGCGCAGCGCACGGCGGCGGCGACGAAGCGCCAGAGCGCCTCGGCCACCACCGCCGGGGGCGGCGGCTCGGGACGGCTCAGCACCGCGCCGAGCGCCTGGCGGATGCCGCCCAGCACCATCGCCCCGGTCAGGCCCGGATCGAGGTCCGCGGGGAGCGCGCCGCTCCGCTGGCCCCGCGCGAGGTTCCGGGCCGCCAGCTCGATCTCGCGCGCGATCGAGCGCGCCTCGACGGCGGCGACCTCGGGCTCCCGGCCGAGGCGGCCCAGGACGACGGGCGCGAGCGGCTCCGCGTAGTGGAAGGCGACGTCGCGCTCCACCCGGATCCGCTCGCGCGTGGCCCAGTCGCCGCCGGGCGCGGGGTCGACGGCGAACACCGCGGCGTCGAGCCGGTCGTAGAAGTCCTCGACGACCGCGGCGAGGAGCCCCGCCTTGGAGCCGAAGTGCCGGTAGATCAGCCCCGGGGAGACCCCGACGCGGGCGGCGATCGACGCCACCTCGGCCGTGCCGCCGCGGGCGACCAGGTCGGCCGCGGCGGCCTCCAGCAGCCGCCGCCGCGTCGCCACGCCCCGCGCGGACACCTGCGCCATGCCGAAGATCTAAGTGAATTCACTTCACGCGACAATGGGGCGGACGCCTCAATTCGCTGGTGCGAACACGGGACCGGCGGGCCAGGCCGCGGATCAGGCCGAGGATCGCCGGGACGTCGCGCCGGGTGGCGCGGCGGATCGTGAGCGCCGGGCGGGCGATGCTCAGGCGCCCGCGAAGTCCAGCAGCATCTCCGTGTACGCGCGGGCGCCGGCGCGCACGTTGTCGAGCGACACGCGCTCGTCGTTGCCGTGGATGCGCCGCAGCTCGCCCTCGTCCACCACGAAGGGGCTGAAGCCGTAGGCGTGGAGCCCCGAGCGGCGAAAGACCCAGTTGTCGGTGAAGGCCACCAGGATCTCGGGGACCACCACCGCGTCCGGCCGTCGCCGCCGCAGCGCCGCGTCGAGGGCCTTGTAGAGCGCGGTGTCGGGCGGCGAGAGGTTCGGCAGGCAGGGCGGCTTCGTGATCTCGACCCGCACCTGCCCGTCCCCGATCGTCCGCTCCACCCAGCCGCGGATCTCCTCGGGGTCGTCGCCGGCGAGCATGCGGCAGTCGATGTCCGCGGTCGCCTCGGGCGGGATGACGTTGCGCTTCTCGCTGCCGTGGAGCATCGTCACCGCGAAGGTCGTCCGGACCAGCGCCGCCCAGTGCCGGCTCTGGAGGAAGCGCGCCCGGAAGGCGGGGTCGCCGAGCGCGCGCTCCACATCGTCGAGCCCGGCCGCCGCGTCGGACGGGAGCGCCCGGGCGAGCAGGCGGAAGTACTCCCGGACCTCCGGCAGCACGCGCGGCGCGCGCTCGGCGGCGAGCAGGCGCGCGAGGGCGCGGATCAGGCGGTGGGGCGCGGTGTCGGGCCACGGCATCGAGCCGTGCCCGGGCTCGCCCCGCGCGGTGAGCCGCAGCGCCAGGGCGGTCTTCTCGGAGACGTGGATCGCGCCCACCGCCGTCCTCCAGCGCGCGTCGGTGATGATCCCGCCGAACTCGGACAGCGCGTACTCGGCGCCCGCCAGCCAGTGGCGCCGCTCGGCCGCGACCCAGGCGGCGCCGAAGGCGCTGCCCGCCTCCTCGTCCGCCGTGGCCAGGAAGATCACGTCCCGCGTGAGGGGCGTGCCGGACCGCTTGAGGGCGAGCACGGCCGCGAGCTGCAGCACGCCGATCCCCTTCATGTCGAGCGCGCCGCGCCCGTAGAGGAACCCGTCGCGGACCTCGCCCGCGAAGGGGTCCACCGACCAGTAGCGGCGGTCGGCGTAGACGACGTCGATGTGGTGGTGGAGCACGACGCCGCCGAGCGCGCCGTCGCCCGGCAGGCGCGCGACGAGGCTCGCGCGCCCGGGCGCCGACTCGGCGATCTCGCTCGCGAGGCCCTCGCGCGCGAGGACCTCCGCGAGGAAGCGGGCGCCCGCGATCTCGCCGCCGGGCGGGTTGGTCGTGTCGATCGTGAGGTAGCGGCGCAGGAGGTCGATCGCCTCGTCGCCCAGTCCGGTCCAGTCCATGGCGTGTCGCTCCTCTGGCGCCGTCGCGCCTCAGCGCAGCCGGGGGGTGAAGCCCTTCACGGAGACGTACTGGTCCGGCCACGGCACGTCGAGGCCCTGCCCCCAGGCGGCGTGGCGCGTCCAGTACGGGTCGTAGAGGTGGGCGCGCGCGAGCACGCAGAGGTCGGCGCGCCCGGCGGCGAGGATCGAGTTGACGTCCGCGTACGAGCCGATGTTGCCGACGGTCATCGTCGCGATCCCGGCCTCGTGACGGATGCGGTCGGCGAACGGCGTCTGGTAGAGGCGCCCGTACACGGGCCGCTGCTCGGGCACGGTCTGGCCCGCCGAGACGTCCACGACGTCGCAGCCGTGCGCCGCGAGCATTCGCGCGAGCTCGACGGCCTCCTCCGGCGTCGTGCCGCCCTCGGCCCAGTCGGTGGCCGAGATCCGCACCGCCACCGGCTTCGCCGCCGGCCACGCCGCGCGGACGGCGTCGAAGACCTCGAGGGGCCAGCGCGCGCGGTTGGCGAGCGGGCCGCCATAGGCGTCGGTGCGGCGGTTCGTGAGCGGCGACAGGAAGCTCGCGAGCAGGTAGCCGTGGGCGAAGTGCAGCTCGAGCAGGTCGAAGCCCGCCTCCTCCGCCATGCGCGCCGCGCGGACGAAGTCGTCCCGGACCGCGTCCATGTCGCGCCGGTCCATCGCCCGCGGCACCTGGCTCCCCGGCTGGTACGGGATCGCGGAGGCGGCGATCAGCGGCCAGTTGCCGGTCGGCAGCGGCTCGTCGATCCCCTCCCAGAGCCGCCGCGTCGAGCCCTTGCGCCCCGCGTGCGCGAGCTGCAGCCCGATCTTCGCGGGCGAGTGCGCGTGGACGAAGTCCACGATGCGCCGCCAGGCGGGGACGTGCTCGGGCCTGTACATGCCCGTGCAGCCGGGGCTGATGCGCCCCTCGCGGCTCACGTCGGTCATCTCCGTCATCACCAGGCCGGCGCCGCCGACGGCGCGGCTGCCGAGGTGCACCAGGTGCCAGTCGCCGGGCGTCCCGTCCTCGGCCGAGTACTGGCACATCGGCGAGACCACGACGCGGTTCGGCAGCACGAGCCCGCGCAGCCGGAGGGGCGTGAACATGGGCGGCGGCGCCGGCGTCGTCGTCACCGCGACGCCGCTCTGCCGGGCGGCCCCGGCGGCGAACCATCGGTCCGCGCGCGCGACGAACGCCGGGTCGCGGTCCCGGAGGCTCTCGTGCGTCACGCGCAGGCTCCGCGTGAGCAGGCTCATCGCGAACTGCAGTGGCGCGAGCCGGCCGTGGTAGCGCTCGGCCTCCTCGAACCACGCGAGGCTCACCTGCGCCGCGCGCTGCAGGCTCTCGACCTCGGGCCGGCGCTCCGCCTCGTAGGCGGCGAGCGCCGTCGCGACGTCGGCGTGGCGCCCGAGGGCGCCCGCGAGCGCGATCGCGTCCTCCATCGCGAGCTTGGTCCCCGAGCCGATCGAGAAGTGCGCGGTGTGGGCGGCGTCGCCGACGAGCACGACACTCCCGTGGTGCCAGCACGCGTTCCGGACGGTCGGGAAGCTGCGCCACAGCGAGCGGTTCCCGAGGAGCCGGTGCCCCTGGAGCTCCTCGGCGAAGAGTCGCTCGGCGAACGCGAGCGTCGCGTCCTCGTCGGCCCGGTCGAGCCCCGCGCGCCGCCAGGTCGCCTCCGTGCCCTCGAGGATGAACGTGGAGGTGGACGCGTCGTACCGGTAGGCGTGGACGCGCCAGAGCCCGTGCGGGCTCTCCTTGAAGAGGAACGTGAACGCGCGGTACGGAAACGTGGTGCCGAGCCAGACGAACCGGTTCGGGCGCCAGTCCACGTGCGGCCGGAAGTGCTCGGCATAGCGGTTCCGAACGAGGCTGTTGACGCCGTCCGCGGCCACGACCAGGTCGGCGTCGGCCCACGGCGCGAGGTCGGCGGCCTCGCGCTGGAACTCGAGCTTCACGCCGAGGTCGGCGCAGCGCCGCTGGAGGATGTCGAGCAGCCGCTGGCGCGACATCCCGGCGAAGCCGTGGCCCGTGGAGGTGACGACCTCGCCGCGGTAGTGGATGTCGATGTCGTCCCAGTGGGCGAAGCTCCGCGTGATCGCCGCGTGGGTCTCCGGGTCGGCCGCGGCGAAGCCCTCGAGCGTGGCGTCGGAAAAGACGACGCCGAAGCCGAACGTGTCGTCGGGCCGGTTGCGCTCGACGACGGTGACCTCGTGCGCCGGATCGGCCTTCTTCATGAGGAGCGCGAAGTAGAGGCCCGCCGGCCCGCCGCCGATGCTGACGACCCGCATGGCCCCTGATTCTAGCCCATGCGGCGCGTCACCGACGGCGCGGCGCCGGCCGCGGCCTCGCGCTGGCACGCCCGCGGCGTCGGGGCTACAATCCCTTCGTTCGACCCTCTCCGAGGAGGTCCGTCATGGCAAAAGTCCTGCGGTGCGGCGACCTGATGCCCGGGTGCAATTTCGTCGCGGAAGGCAAGGACATTGCCGAGCACGCCAAGACCGCTCACGGAATGACCGCGATCCCGCCGGAGATCGCCAAGAAGGTCGAGGCGGCGATCAAGGACACATAGCGGCGTGGCCGGCACCGTCTTCGGCGGCTACGACCAGAAGGCGCTCGACCGCGAGTACAACAACCGCGAGAAGGTGGCGGACGCCGGGGCCTGGCTCGCCCGCTACGCGAGCGACAGCGCGGCGGCGCGCGCCGAGCTGGCCTGCCGCCTCGATGTCGCGTACGGCGACCGGCCGGGCGAGACCCTCGACGTCTTCCCGGCCCCCGGCGCCGGGCCGGCGCCGGTCCACGTCTTCGTCCACGGGGGCTACTGGCACCGCATGGACAAGCGGGACTTCAGCTTCGTGGCGCGCGGGCTCGTGCCCGCGGGCGCCGCGGTCTGCACGATCAACTACGCGCTGATCCCGACGGTGGACATGGACGAGCTGGTGCGCCAGTGTCGCGCGGCGATCGTCTGGGTCCACGCGAACGCCGCCTCCTTCGGCGGCGATCCGGACCGCATCACGGTCTCCGGCCACTCGGCGGGCGGCCACCTCGTCGCGGTGCTCATGTCGACCGACTGGACGGCGCTCGGCGCGCCCGCCGACGTGCTCAAGGCGGGGTGCGGCATCAGCGGCCTGTACGACCTCGAGCCGATCCGCCTCTGCTACCTGAACGAGATCCTCGGGCTCAGCCCCGAGGCGGCGAGGCGCCACAGCCCGGTGCACGGCGTGCCCGCGCGCGCCGGGCCGCTCTCGCTCGCGGTCGGTGGCCTCGAGGGGCGCGAGTATCACCGGCAGACCGACGACCTCGCCGCGGCGTGGCGGGCGCGCGGCCTCGTCTGCGACGTCCTGGACCTGCCGGGCCTCCATCACTTCTCGATCATGGGGGAGTTCCTGAACCCCGCGAGCCCGCTCCGGCACGCCATCGTGCGCCAGCTCGGGCTCGGCTGAAGCCGGCGTCGGGGGCGCGCGCCTCCGACACCCCGAACGGAACCGCGTGGGCCCGATGCCTTCACGTCCCCGGAGCTGAGCCGACACGCCGTGCGGACCCCGCTCGCCCCGCTGCCCGACGACGTCGCGCGCTGGACGCGCCGCCTCGGCTGGCTCCGCGCGCTCGACGCCCTCCTCGCGTGGCTCGTCTTCTGGGCGGCGCTCATCCTCGTGGTCCCGGACGCGCGCGCGGTGCCGCTCGCCGCCCTCGCGGCCGTCGGCGTCGGGGCCGGTGCGCTGGCGCGCCCGGCGCGCGTCCGCTGGCGCCCGGTGAGCGGGCCGGTCGCGCTGCGCGTGAGCCGCTCGCTCCGGCCCGGCGACCGCGCGTGGTTCGTGCGGCCCGGCGACGCGGAGCTGGTGCTCGTCACCGGGCGGCGGGGCCTGCGCCTCGTGGTCGCGTTCGGCGCGCGGGGTCCGGCCGAGGGGATCCCGGTGCGGCGGACCCGCGTGCTGCTCGTCCCCGCGGACGGCGCGCGGCCCGGCTGAGCCGCCGGCGGCGGCGCGCTACTTCCGGTACCGGATCTCCAGCGTCGTGCACGCCGTCGGCACGCGGTAGGGGCCGTGGGGCATCCCCGGCGGCCGGCACGCGTACATGCCCGCCGTGAACGTCTGGCGCTTGCCGAGATCGAGCAGCTCGCCCTCGAGGATCCACACTTCCTCCCAGAAGTCGTGGGCGATCGTCTCGGTGGTCTCGACGCCGCTGTCGAAGCGGAGCAGGCGGGTGAGGTCGCCCGTCTCCGGGTCGCGGCTCAGGATCTTCTGGCGCACGCCCGCGCCGCCGACGCCGACGGTCGGGGAAGCGGCGACGGGCTCCCACGGGATGCTGTCGGGCCTGAAGAACTCCAGCTCGGGTTTCGGCATCATGCCCTCCGTTCTGACGGGGTCGAGCGCGCGAGCCGGGCGCGGAGCCGGGCGAGGACGAAGCGCCAGGCCAGCTCGAGCCGGCGCCGGCGGTAGTCCTCCTCGCCGAGCGCCACGCGCGCGAAGAGGCGGCAGAGCGCGGGATCGCGCGCCGCGGCGGCGACGAGCGCGTCGGCGAGCGCGGGCCGCGCGAAGAGCCGGCGCTGGATGCGCACCGAGTCGGCGAGCTCGCGACCGATCTCGCGCCGCCAGCGCGCCTCGTAGGCCGCGAGCCCCGCGGCCGTGCCGTCGCCGCGCGCGAGGGCATCGGCCGCGGCCGCGCCCGCGTGCTCGCCCGTGACCATCGCGTGGTAGATCCCCTCGCCCGTGTACGCGTTGACGAAGCCGCCCGCGTCGCCGCAGACGAGGACGCGGTCGGCGACGGTGCGCGCGAGCGGCCCGCCGAGCGGCAGGCGGTAGGCCCTGACGTTGGCCGGGTTCGAGCGGCCGCGCACCCAGCCCTTCGCCGCGGCCTCGGCGAGGAAGCCCGCGTGGTGGACGCCCGGCGCGCCGTCGAGCGCGGCCTTGAAGTACGCGAGCAGGTAGCCCACGCCCGCGTCCACGCAGCGGGTCTTGGGGAACACGTAGCCGTAGCCGGGGCGGCCCTTGTACCCGTAGGCGACGTACATGGTCTCGCGGTCCGCGACGTCGAGCTCGGCGCGGGGCGTCTCCTCCATGGTGTCGAGCGCGAGGGCCTCGGCGCCGAACCCGTCGCAGAGGCCCGCGGCGCGGGCGATCACGCTGTTGACGCCGTCGGCGCCGAGCACGAGCCGCGCGCGGAAGCCGCGCCCGTCGAGCGCCCGGACCGTCACGCCGGCCGCGGCGCGCTCGAGCCCGACGACGCGCACGCCCTCCAGGACCCGGGCGCCGCGCTCGCGGGCGAGGCCGAGCAGGGCCGCGTCGAACTCGCGGCGCTCGAAGGTCAGGTAGAGCGGCGTCTCGAGCGCCGCGAGCACCGCCGCGCCCGACGGCGCCTCCAGCAGGACCCGGCGCACCGCGTGGAAGGCCACGCGCGCCGAGAGCCGCGCGAAGACGTCGGGGAAGCGCCGGAGCGCCCCGTGGCGCATGCCGCCGCCACAGGGCTTGTCACGAGGAAAGCGCGCGCGGTCCAGCACGAGCGTGCGCACGCCCCGGGCGGCGAGCGTGAGCGCGGCCGTCGCGCCCGCGGGCCCGCCGCCGACGACGATCACCTCCGCCGCCGCCGTCATGGACAGGCATTATAGAATCTCCCCGGATGCCGGAGTTCCTCCCCTTCGTCCGCCGCTGGTTCGCCGAGACGTTCGCCGAGGCCACCCGGCCCCAGCGGGAGGGCTGGGAGGCGATCGCCTCGGGGCGCGACACGCTGCTCGTCGCCCCGACGGGCTCGGGCAAGACGCTCGCCGCCTTCCTCTGGGCGCTCGACCACCTGCACCGGCTCGGCCTCGAGCGCCGCCTCGAGGACCGCGTGTACGTCGTCTACGTCTCGCCGCTCCGCGCCCTCAACAACGACATCGAGAAGAACCTGCGCGCGCCGCTCGCCGGCATCCGCGCCGCGGCCGCCGCGGACGGCCTGCGGCCCCCGGAGGTGCGCGTGGCCGTCCGCACGGGCGACACGCTCGCGGCCGCCCGGCAGGCGATGACGCGCAAGCCCCCGCACGTGCTGATCACGACGCCCGAGTCGCTCTACATCTTATTGACGAGCGCGCGCTTCCGCCCGGCGCTCGCGGGCGCGCGCGTCGTCATCGTGGACGAGCTGCACGCCCTCATGGGCGGCAAGCGCGGCGCCCACCTCGCCCTCTCGCTCGAGCGCCTGCAGGCGCTCTGCGCGGCGCACGCGCCCGGCGCCCGGCCGCAGCGGGTCGGCTGCTCGGCCACCGTGCACCCCGTCGCCGGCGCCCTCGAGTTCCTCACGGGCGCCACGGCGCACGACCCCGTCGTGGTGGACGCGGGCTTCTCGCGCCCCCTCGACCTCCGGGTGCTGGCGCCCGTGGACGACTTCCTGACGTCCTCGAGCGAGACGATCTGGGACGCGGCGCTCCAGGAGGTCGCCGAGCTGATCCGGGCCCACGGGACGACGCTCGTCTTCGCCCAGAGCCGGCGCGCCGCCGAGCGGCTCGCGCGCGATCTCGGCGACCGCGTGGGCGAGGGGCGCGTCGCCGCCCACCACGGCTCCCTGTCGCGCCGCGCCCGGCTCGAGGCCGAGAGCCGGCTGAAGGACGGCGCGCTCCGGGCGCTCGTCGCCACCTCCTCGCTCGAGCTCGGCATCGACGTGGGCGCGATCGACCTGGTCGTCCAGCTCCAGTCGCCCCGCCAGGTGGCCGCCGCGCTCCAGCGCGTCGGGCGGGCGGGCCACCTGCTCTCGCGGGTGTCGAAGGGCCGCATCCTGGTCACCAAGGGCGAGGAGCTGGTCGAGGCCGCGGCGGTCGTCCGGTGTATCCGGGCCCGCGAGCTGGACCGGGTGGAGGGGCCCGAGGCCCCGCTCGACGTGCTGGCCCAGCAGGTCGTCGCCGCCGTCGCCGCCGAGTCGCTCGGGGTGGACGAGCTGCTCGCGCGGTTCAGGAACGCGGCGCCGTACCGCGGGCTCACGCGCGACGACTTCCTCGCGGTCGTGCGCATGCTCGCCGAGCCGCTGCCGGCCGAGGTCAAGGGCGCCGCGCCACGCATCCTCTGGGACCGGGTGAACGAGCGCCTGCACGCGCGGCGCGGCAGCCGCTTCCTCGCGCTCACCTCGGGCGGGACGATTCCCGACGCGGGGCTCTTCGACGTGTTCGTCGCCGACACCGACCTCAAGGTCGGCACGCTCGACGAGGAGTTCGTGACCGAGAGCCTGCCCGGCGACGTGTTCCTCCTGGGCTCCCACGCCTGGCGCATCGTCAGGGTGCGCGCCGACCGCGTGCTCGTCGAGGACGCGCAGGGCATGTCGCCGACGATCCCGTTCTGGAAGGGCGAGCACCCGTCACGCTCGTTCGAGCTGGGGCGTGCGGTCGGCCGCGTGCGGCGCGACGCCGCCGACCGGCTCGACGCGCCGGACTTCGAGGCCTGGGCGGCGCGCGAGTGCGGGCTCGACCCGCGCGCGGCGGCGGCGCTCCGCGCGTGGCTCGTCAAGGCGGGCGAGGTCCTCGACGGCGTCCCCGACGACCAGGGCATCGTCGTCGAGTCCTTCGCCGACGAGCTGGGCGGGCGGCACGCGATGATCCACTCGGTCTTCGGCATGCGCGTCAACGGCGCCTGGGGCATGGCGCTGCGCGAGAAGATCCGCCGCGTCTTCCATCTCCAAGTCGAGGCGAGCCACGTGGACGACGGGATCTTGCTGTCGTTCGCGCCGGGCCAGGCGCCGCCCGCGCCCGAGCGCCTCGTCACGCTCGTCGCGCCGGAGGAGGTGGACACGCTCCTCGGCCGCGCGCTGATCGGCTCGCCGCTCTTCGCCACGCGCTTCCGCCACGCCGCGGTGCGCGCGCTCTTCATCCCGCGCCTGGTGCGCGGCCAGCGGACGCCCGCGTACCTGCAGCGCCTGAAAGCCGACGCGCTCCTGGAGGCCGTCGGCGGCCTCGCGGACTTCCCGCTCGTCGCCGAGACGCTGCGCGAGTGCTTCGCCGACGCGCTCGACGTCCCGCGGCTCAAGCGCCTGCTCGAGCGCCTGCACGACGGCGAGGTGTGGGTGCGCCACGTGGACACGCCGCTCCCCTCGCCGTTCGTCTACCCGCTGCTGCTCGCGTGGGACTGGGCGTACCTCGACGCGGGCCACGCCGAGGAGCGGCGGAGCGACGCGGTCGTGATGCGCAAGGCGTGGAGCGCGCCCGCCGGCCCGCTCCGCCCCGAGGTCGTCGCGGCCGTGGAGGCGGAGCTCGGGCGCACGACGCCCGAGCGCCGGGCGCGCGACGCCAACGAGCTGGCGGCGATCCTCGACGACCTCGGCGACCTGACGCGGGAGGAGCTGGCCGAGCGCGTGGCGGGCGACACCGAGACCCTGCTCGCGGAGCTGGCCGCCGAGCGCCGGGTCGTCGAGCTCGAGCTCCCCGGCGGGCGCCGCGCCTTCGCCCCGGCGACGGACGCGCCGCTCTACGCCGCCCTGGCGAGCGCCGAGGGGCTCGAGCGCGTCCTGCTCCGCCGGCTCCGGACGCGCGGGCCGGTGACCGCGGGCGCGCTCACCGCGCGCTACGGCGTCGCCCTCGCCGACGTCGAGCGGGCGCTCGAGGCCCTCGTCGCGCGCGGCCTCCTGCGCCGGGGCGAGTTCCTCGCCGACGTGCCGGAGCCCCAGTACGTCCACGTCGCCGTCCTCGACGAGGTCCAGCGCCGCCAGGTCCACGCGCGCCGCGTCCCGCGCCCCGTGGCGACGGCCGAGCAGCTCAGCGCGTTCCTGCTGCGGCGCCACCACCTCCATCCCGAGCATCGCCTGCGCGGCCCCGAGGGCGTGCTGGCGGCGCTCGAGCTGCTCCAGGGCGAGGACTTCCCCGTGCGTGTGTGGGAGCAGGACTTGCTCCCCGCGCGCGTCGAGGGCTACGAGCGCGACTGGCTCGACCGCCTCGGGCTCTCGGGCGAGATCGTCTGGACGCCGTTCGCCCGGAGCCGGTCGGGGCGCGTCGGCGTCGCGCTCCGCGAGAACGCGGGCTGGCTGCGGGAGGCCCCCGCGGCGCCGCCCGCGCTCGACGCGCGCACGAAGAACGTCCTTCTGCACCTGCAGCTCCGCGGCGCCTCCTTCGCCCAGGACCTGACGCGCGCCACCGGACTCGGCGCCCACGAGGTGCTCCAGGAGCTGTGGACCCTCTTCTGGGCCGGGCTCGCGAGCCCCGACACCTTCGGCGCGATCGCCGCGGGCGCCGCGCCGACCCCCGGGCGTCCGGGCGCCGCGCCGCGCCCGGCCGCGCTCCGGCGGCGACGGCGCGGCCAGGCGCGCGGCGCGCTCGGGCGCGTGCCGGTGCTCGGCCGCTGGAGCGCGCTCGGTGAGGAGGAGCCGCTCGCGCCCGAGCAGCGCGACGAGGCGCAGGCGCACCTGCTGCTCGCGCGCGGGGGCGTGCTCGCGCGCGAG
>Ga0209341_10000980_pt1 | contig 28857 bp, 29 predicted proteins | sample RifCSP13_2_FD_184020 | JGI IMG/M metagenome (GOLD analysis project Ga0209341, IMG submission 184020) | Soil microbial communities from Rifle, Colorado - Rifle CSP2_sed 13_2 (SPAdes) (version 2) | ecosystem: Environmental > Terrestrial > Deep subsurface > Rock core/Sediment | place: Rifle... | reverse complement strand
TGTATACCATGTGTACCAGCGTGGGTCGCGTGCTTTCATCGCTGCAACCTTGCGGTCTGTCAAGTCCGGATACGGCACCTTGACTATGACTTGAAAGCGCGAAAGGTCGTCCTTCAGGTCGACTCCGAGGTGGAGCGAGGGCGATATGAGCACCGTGGGTTTCTTGCTTGCCGCGTGCTTCGCTATCACTTCTTCCCTGTCAAGCGACGAGCCGGTCTCTATCAGCCGCGCGGCGTTTTCCCTGCTCAGGTTGTCGCGGATAAACTGCAGCTGCACATACGATGTCGTATGTATGATCCCCTTTTCGCTCTTGTGTGTCGACATGATGTTGTCGACTGCCTTTGATATCTTGGGCAGGCTTTCCTGCATGGTCTTGGCGGAAAGCCACGCCACGTTCATCAGCCTTATCGGCCTGTTTTTGACCGGAAAGTCAGAGTCGCGCACCTGAATGAACTTGGCGGCGTCCGGCTCTATCCCGGCCACCTTGCATAAGTGGTCCTTGCTTAGGATAGTAGCGCTCATGAAAAACGCAATCACCCCCTTGTCAAGTATCTCGCCAAAGTAGCCCGCGGTCTCAAGCGGCGTGAGCGTTGCCCGTGAAATCTTGTTTTCCCCGTCGCACTGGGTGCTTGAAACTATCCAATTCTTTTTGTTTCCCCGCATGTCGTACAGGACTGCCGAGAGGTTCTTTTCACGGGATATCGCGTCGATAAGGTTGCGCTCCGTATACGGCTCTGCGACCCTTCCGCGCTCTATTGCGTCCGTTGCCTGCTCGATGAACATGAGCAGCTTGTCCTGCAGGTTTGAAAGAAAGTCCATCCAGGTGTCCACATCCTCGACGGCCCTTTCAGGCATCTGCACTCTTTGAAGGAAGCGCAGCGCGTTTCTGTTGACCGTGAACGAGCGGAAATCGCCCACCTCGGATTCTAGCTGGTGCGCCTCGTCAAGCACCAAGAGCTTGCGCTTTTGCGTCGTGCCGGTGTAAAAGATGTCGGAGAGGAAGTAGCGGTAGTTGTAGACCGCGTGGCTTGCCTTTGCGCCCATCCACTTTTGGTGGAAGTAGTGGCACGGCCTCCACGAAAGCTCTCCCAGCTTGGACTGTTTTTTCAGGTTGTCAACGTATCCTTTTTCCGCAAGAGGGTTTATCCTGACAAGCTCTTGGACCGTCCCCTGCCTGACAACGTCGTAGTCCATAAGCCGCGTCTTGAAGGCGCAGTCATAGTCCTCGTCCTGGACGCAGGGCCCGTAGTCGCAGCTTTCGTCAAGCCCCATGTCCTCTTTGACGACGCAGGGAAAGTTGCTCCTACCTTTCACTTCAAACACGAAGGGAAAATCGCGCCGGTACTGAGCCTGCAGGTCCTTGGTCGCGGTGCAGATATGAGAGCTGCCAAGGTAGCGCGCAAACGCTATCGCAACCGGCGTCTTGCCAAAGCCGGTGGGCGCTTCAATGAAGATGTTCTTGTAGCCGGATTTTGTCGCCGACTCGATCTCCAAGAGCACGGCGCGCTGCTTGTCGCGCATCTGCTCGAATGGAAAGTAATTGAGTATTGACAACGGGCAGCGTGGTTGTCAGCTTGCCGTCTTTTTTAAGGTTGGGTCGTACAGGAAGCACCTGACGTAGCCCGTCTTTGTCGGAAACTCTGGCGGGTCACTCTTGCACACTTCCATCGCATGTGGACACCGGGCGTAAAACCTGCACCCTTTGGGCGGGTCAAGAAGCGACGGCGGGCTGCCGGGGATAAATGGGATGCTCTTTTCAGGTGAACGCAACCGCGGGACTGCAGCTATGAGCGCCTGCGTGTACGGGTGCTTGGGGGAGTTGTAGACCTCTTCGGCTGATCCGATTTCCACAAGCTGGCCGGCGTACATTATCGCTATCTTTTGGGCAATCTGCGAGACGAGCGCAAGGTCGTGCGTTATGAGGATGACTGTCAGGTTCTTTTCCTCGTGCAGCTTTTTGAGGAGTGCGATTATCTGTGCTTGCACCAGCACGTCAAGCGCAGTGGTCGGCTCGTCGGCGATGAGAAGCTCCGGCTCGAGCAAGAGCGCCATCGCAATCACCACGCGCTGCTTCATGCCGCCGGAAAGCTCGTGCGGGTACCTTGCACCCACCGACTGGTCGAGTTCCACCTGGCTCATTGACTCGGCCACTTTGTTATCAAAGTCGCCATGGTAGCCGTGCTCTTTGAGCACCTCTTTGAGCTGGCTTGAAACTGTGTATACGGGGTCAAGCGCGTTCATGGCGCCCTGGAAGACCATCGCTATCTTTTTCCAGCGCACTCTGCTTCCGAATTCCTTGTCAGCAAGCTTAATCACGTCCTCGCCCAATAGCATGACGCTCCCGCCCACTATTTTGCCCGGCGCTTGCATCGAGCGCATCAGCGCCGAGCCGAGTGTGCTCTTGCCGCACGCAGACTCGCCGACTATGCCAAGCGACTCGTTCTTTTTGAGCACAAAGTTGACGCCGTCGACCGCCCTCACCGGCCCCCTTTCTGTGATGTAATAGGCCACAAGCGAGGACACGGCTAACTTGTCATCTTGAGGCATCAAGGGCAAAGACGCGCCGTATGTATAATATCTTGCGCTCGGCCGTAGAAAAGGTTCAAAAGATGGCAAGGGCGGTCAAAGATAGCGAGAACCGTTAGAGATGGGAGACATACACAGAACCCACTATGCGCGCGAACTTGGCGAGCACCTGGCAGGCAAGGAGGTCAGGATAGCAGGTTGGATTGAGGATGTGCGCGACATAGGCAAGCTTGCGTTTGTCATCGTGCGCGACGCAACTGGCGCGTGCCAGATTATAGTTACGGGCGACAACGTCCAGAAGGCGGTGCAAGCACAGAGGCAGAGCGCCGTCGTAATGGCCGGCATGGTGCAAAAGAGCAAGGCAAAGGACTTTTCCGTAGAAGTCAAAGTCACCGAATTCACGATACTGACGAGCGCGGTGCACCCCCTGCCCATCGACCCGACCGGCCGGGTCGAGTCCGGGTTTGACAAGCGCCTTGACGCCAGGGCGCTTGACCTGCGCAACCCAAAAGTCGCTGCCATATTCCGGTTGCGCTCTGCAGGGCTCAAAGCGGTGCGGGAGATCCTGTGCAATGAAGGCTTCATCGAGGTAAACACGCCCAAGATAATAGGCAGTGCAAGCGAGGGGGGCGCAAACCTGTTCAGGTTTGAGTATTTCAAGCACAAGGCGTACCTTGCGCAGAGCCCCCAGCTCTACAAGGAGCAATTGACGCTTGGGCTTGACAGGGTGTTTGAGATAGGCCCGTATTTCAGGGCGGAAAACTCGCATACCGTCAGGCACCTGTCCGAGTTTACGAGTATAGACGTCGAAGCGGCTTTCCTTGACTACGAAGACGTCATGGACCTCGTGGAAAAGGTGGTTGGAAGCGTCGTTAAGGAGTTCAACAATAACTGCAAGAAGGACATGGAGCTTGCCGGCGTAAAGGAGACCCGGTTGCCAAAGATAGAAAGGCTTACGTACGAACAGTGCCTTGACGAGCTTGCCAAGCATGAAGAGAAGCTGCAATTTGGCGACGACCTGTCTGACGCGGCGCTCCGCAATCTGGGCGATATCCATAGTGGCTTTTACTTTATCACCGACTGGCCGCTCAAGCTAAAGCCGTTCTATATACACGAAAAGGACGATGACCCGCGGCTTTCAAAGTCGTTTGACCTGCAGCACGGCTACCTGGAGCTCGTGTCGGGCGGGCGAAGGCTCCACGACCCGGCAAAGCTGCGTGCGAGGCTTGCAGAGCAGGGACTCAACCCTGACGGGTTCGCAGATCACCTCAAGGCGTTTGAATGGGGCATGCCGCCGCACTCGGGGTGGGGCCTTGGCTTTGATAGGCTGATGATGGTGCTCACGGGCGCGCAGAACGTCAGGGAAGTGGTCCTATATCCCAGGGACACCGACAGGCTGACGCCCTAGCGCACCACGATTTCAACTTGACGCATGCTGTCTGCAAGGATCCAGGCGGCAAACTGGTTCTCGGTGGTAGAGTAGATGACCCACACTACGGGGTTTATCTCCATGAACCTTGCGTCTGTTGACGAAGGCTCTGGTCTTGCAGGGTGCGAGTGGAATATCCCGGTAACCTGCAGCTGTCTTTCTTCTGCGATCTTGTACGCCTTTAAGAGCTCGTCGGCAGGCACCGCGAACGAGACGCGGTCGGCCTCGGCGTTTTCCACCACCATGACTTCTGATACCGTGACCTGCTCGGTTCCCCGGCCGAGCAAAAAGGCGCACGACTCGTTTGGCAGCCACTTTTTGGCATGTTTTTCAAGCTCTGCAAGCTGGCTCTGCGTAAGGATGACGCTTGAAGGTGTGCCCTGCATTTATTCAACGATTACCTTGCCGGTCATGTACGAGTGGAGTGAGCAATAATAATCATATTCGCCGGGGGACTCGAACAGGAACTGGAAGGTGGTGTCCTTTTTCATGAACGATGAGTCAAATCTGCCGTCAGGCTTTGGAGTGTTGCCCTCGACCACGCCCGAGGTAACGGTGTGAAATGTGGCGTCGTTGTTGGTCCAAGTCACCATGCTCCCTACGGTAGTCACGACAACGTCGGGGACGAAGAATTCACCGTTTGTCGGCGCAGAAGATCCAACTGCTATCGAGACAGCAGTCACGGTCGCAGGCGTCGCTGCTCCGCCAAGTGCTTGGTCTGTTGCATTAGAAGGAGTGTTTGTTTCAGAGGCAGGCGCGCTGGACTCCTCGCCCGTCGACTCGCCTGCTTCAGCCACCTGGAGCATCGCGGTCATGAAGGGGTGCAGATAGCAGTAATATTCGTAATCACCAAGGGCAATGTTCGAAGTGTCAAGCAACCACGCCTTGCCAGCGGCTATTACGCCCGAATCAAAGGTGGCACCGTCATCCGCCTTGCTTGTCACCGTGTGCGGCACGTTGTCCTCGTTTGTCCACTCGACGCCTTCACCCTGCGCAGCTACCACGGGATCGGGATCGTAGTCAGGGTTGTCCTGCGACGAGGCGCCTGCAAGGATAGTGACTTTTACAATGTTTGCCGGAGGCTGTGGAGTCTCGACGGGAGTAGGTTCTTCCTCTTCGGCCGGAGGCTTGGGGGCCACCAGTCCGAACGCATAGAACGTCGTTCCGGCGACAATAGAGCCGCCTATGAATATGATTGCCATCGCCTTGAGGTACTCGGGCTTTCTGTAGGAAATGAAGGCGAGCATCGCGCCCGGGATGCCGATTATGGCCATGAGGCCGATGTAGGCAAAGATGCTCGGGACCTGGGCGCTCACCGTAACAGCGGCAGCGACGCCAAAGGTCACCAAAAAGCCAAGCGTGATGAAGGTGCCCGACTTGGCCCTGCCCGACGACGGAAAGCCGTCTTTGAAGAGGCCGGAAGCCAGAAATATCATGCCGATGAACATGGTCAGAAGCGAGACCGCATGCATGCCGTCAATGAAGGTCTTGGCAATGCCCGAAAGCGAAACGCCGACGCCGACTATTCCGATGGTCGTGAGTCCGATGCCGGGGGTCAGCAGATCCCAGTCAGTCATGCTCCGGTTATTGGGGCAATTTTGGCATAATTAATCTTTTCTAGACCTCTAAAATAATTGACAACCCTTCTTAATGTTGAAATTCAGGAACCACAACCACCTTGTCAATTGCAGACATGTTTGACGTCGATGACGGCGACACAGTATGGGACGCCTGGCTTGTCGCAGTCAACCTGCTTGACATGATAGAGCGCACCCACAGAGTGGAATACGACTTTGAAAATGCAAGGGATAGGATCGCTGGCGTGTGCGCTATGGCCGAGCGCCACGGCATAGATAGGAAGAAATGCGGCTGCGGGCTTTCAGATGCAGAGCATACCATCCTGAAACGCAAGATACTGAAATTTTACAGGCTGCAGGTGTCAAACCTGAAGCATTTCGTTTATTGACTCCGAATAAATTAAATGCAAGCAAGAGCAGAACACCCACGAGGCACCATCTGTGACCGCACGTGACTTTATCGAAGTTTCAAAGCCAAGGATAGTTGTAGTACTCGTAATCACTGCGGTCGCGTCCTACCTTGCCGCCACGCGCTTTGACGCGACGCCTGACATTGCCTGGGACATCAACTGGTGGCACCTGGGCTTTCTGACGCTATCAGGGGCGCTAGCCTCGATGGGCGCAAGCGCGCTCAATCACTATTACGACAGGGACATTGACAAGGTGATGGAGAGGACCGCCAAGAGGCCCATACCCGCCGGCAGGCTCTCTGCAAAGAGCGTCCTTGCCTACGGTATTGCCGTGAGCGCAATCTCGATCGCAATTGCGTGGTTTACGCTCAACCCTGTTGCAACGGGCATGATAGCGCTGGGCATATTCTTTTATGTGATAATCTACACGGCGTGGCTGAAACGCAGCAACGCGTCAAACATCGTCATAGGCGGGTTTGCAGGCTCGGCCGCATCGATGGCGGGCTGGGCCACTGCGACCGGCTCGATGGACCTGCTGGGCTTTTTGGTCGGCTTGCTGGTGTTCATGTGGACACCGCCACATTTCTGGTGCTTGGCCATTCGCGCACGCGAAGAGTATGCAAGCGTCCGGGTGCCCATGCTCCCGGTAATGATAGGCAACCAGAGGACTGCAAGCTACATCCTTGTCAATACTGCGATACTTTTGCCCTATTCCGTTGCTCTGTACTTTTTCGGCCTGGGCCTTCTTTATACAGTAGTCGCAGCGGTGTCAGGCTCGCTCATGCTCACTTATCACTACAAGTTGACCAAGAACCCGACTCCCGAGTTCGCGTGGAAGGCCTACAAAGTCACGGCGCCGTATCTCGTCGTCATTTTTGTCGCGCTTGCGCTTGACGCACTCTACTATTTCAGGTTCTAGGACTGGGCAACGAGTTCCACCCTGCGCTTTTCCTTGGTGACCCACGACACCCTGATGAGCCCGTAGATCTCCAGGTCGAGCAGGACCTTGTTGAACTCGGCATCTGCAAGCGTCACGCCGTCCTTTGACAGCGCGCTCATCAGGTCTGCGTCTGTCATGGTGCCTGCCTGGCGTACCTTTTCGTAGACTAGGTTTCTGAGAGGATACTTCATAGTGTCACCCGTAAAAGGACTTGTCCGGGGGCTTGGGCATGGCGTATGTCAGGTTTTTTTTCATCGCCTCATACCAGTCCTCGACTTCCTTTGTTATGGACGGCCTTGCAGCCTTTAACGCCTTGGCAAAGTCCTGCCCTGAAACGATGTCCGCCTTGTTCTGCATGGCGCTCACCGCCGCTTCCCTGCACAGCGCCACCAGGTCTGCCCCGCTAAAGTTCTTTGCGGCCTGCGCTATCGACGCCAAGTCGATGTCGCCGGCAAGAGGCATCGGCTGCGTTATTATTTTCAATATTTCTAATCTTGCGCTCTCGTCGGGCTGACCTATGTATACTATCAGGTCAAGCCGGCCAGGACGCAAAAGCGACGAGTCGACCAGGTCCGGCCTGTTCGTGATGCCCACCACAATTACCCCCGAGTTTGCCGCGTCGTCCATCTCAGTCAGTATCTGGCTCACGACTCGCTCGTTGCCTGACGAGTCGTCGCCGTGACCCCTAGGCCTTGCAAGCGAGTCGAGCTCGTCGAATACCACGATGCACGGCGACGAATTCTTGGCTTTTCGGAATATCTCGCGGATAGCCTTTTCAGATTCTCCGACCCACTTTGACAGAACTTCCGGACCGCGTACTATGATGATGTTAGCGCTGCTTTCTGTCGCCAGTGCCTTTGCAATCAATGTCTTGCCTGTGCCGGACGGACCGTACAGTAGCGCGCCCTTGGGTGGCTTGATCCCCATTTTCGCAAAGTTCTCCGGCTCTTTTACTGCCGCTATGAGGTTGTCGTGCAGCGTCCGTTTTACCTCCTGTAGGCCGCCCACCTCCTCCCACTTTACCTTTGCAACTTCCACGTAAAACTCCCTCATGGCCGTGGGCACTATTTCCTTGATGCCCTCGCGAAAGTCTCGCGAGGTAATCACCATCAACTCGAGCATTTCCGGCGATATCTTGTCGCCTTCTAGGTCGAGCTCGGGCAGGTAGCGCCTAAGGGCCTTCATGGCGGCCTCGCGGCAGAGCGCCTTGGTGTCTGCCCCCGTGTAGCCGTGAAGCTCGGAGGCAAGATCGGCAAGGTTAATGTCTTCGGCAAGAGGCATGCCCCGCGTGTGTATCTGCAGTATCTCAAGCCGGCCTTCCGCGTTTGGCACGCCTATCTCTATCTCCCTGTCAAACCTGCCGGGGCGCCGCAGCGCGGGGTCAAGGCTCTCGGGCCTGTTGGTGGCGCCAAGGACTATCACCTGACCTCGCTCCTGCATGCCGTCCATGAGCGCCAGCAGTTGAGCGACGACGCGCTTTTCCACGTCGCCAAACGCCTCCTCCCTCTTGGGCGCGATGGCGTCGATCTCGTCGATGAATATTATCGAGGGCGACGACTCTTTTGCCTCCTTGAAGATGTCGCGCAGGCGTGCCTCAGTCTCGCCGTAGTACTTGTTCATTATCTCCGGCCCGTTTATTATGAAAAAGTTGGCCTCCGACTCCGACGCAAGTGCCTTTGCAATCAGCGTCTTGCCTGTTCCCGGCGGGCCGTACATCAGGATGCCTGAATGCGGCTCAATGCCGAGCCTCGCAAACACCTCCGGGTGGCGCATAGGCAGTTCCACTATTTCGCGCAGGCGGCGTATCTGCTCCTTCATGCCGCCTATCTCTTCATATGTGACGCGGGGTCGGCGGTCGCTAGTAGTCTCCGCGATTATCGCAAGCTTTGTTGGACGCTCTATGCGCACGATTGCCTTGGGCGAAAGTTTTTCTACCTTAAAGTCCATCTGGTTGCCGAGAATGATCACTGACACCTCGTCGCCCTCGCTCACAGGGAATCCCTTCAGCCTGCTCTTGACAAAGTCACAGAATTCCTTGTCTACCGTCATGTTGCTGTCGCCAATCGGGCTTAGCGTTATGCTCTTTGCGGGCTTGCTCTCTGCACGCCTGATTGCCAGGAGGTCGTTCAGGCCGACGCCGGCGTTCTTCCTCGTCTGACCGTCTATCCGGATAATGTCCGTTTCCTGCTCCTCGTCGTCGGCCGGCCACGCCGTGACTGCAGTTTGCCTCTTGCCCACAAGCTCGATTATCTCGCCGGGCTGTATGCCCATCTGCTCCATATAGTGTGGGTCAAGGCGCGCCCTGCGTTTGCCCACGTCGCGGTGCTTGGCCTCTGCAACGCGCAGCTCAATCTGCTGAGACTCGTCGGCACCTGCCTTGGCCTTTTTCACCCTGCACCACCCTCCGGAATAACGCGCATTAGCCTTACTTCATCTTGACAAAAGCGCGGCTGATGTTCATCACTTCAATCTCGCCGACGCCCTCGACAGCTTTTATCGCTTCCTCGAGCTTGTCCATCTGCCCTTCAGAATCGTCCAACATAAAGTCGCCAACGATTGCGTGCAGGCCAAACGCTATTGGCTCTTTTGCATACTGCTTCAGCTCCATCCCTTCTGGCACGCTTTTTTTGAGAACTTCGGCAACGCCATCCAAGTTTATCTCGGCGTCGGCAGGCATGACCTTTACTCTAACGACTAGGCGCGCCATTTCTACGGCCCCTCAAAACCACAGCCCACGCATTTGTAGGCCCGGGCAAACTCGCGGCATGACTCGCATCGCCACATCAGGACATATCCGCAATTAGGGCAGTAGTATTTTACGCATTCATCGTTAGGCATTATCGGCCTGCTGCATGAGGTGCAGACCGGCAACTGCAACGGCTTTGACATGCGGTTCCAAGAACGATATCGGAATTTATATCTATCTAGCCGTCGAGAAGACGGCGGATTTCGTTGCCAATAAGCGCCTTGGCCATCCGGGCTGCGCTTTTTACGCTCAGGACCTTTGACAGGGCGGCGGAATGAAAGTCAAAGTCGCCCGTCGACGACGCCTCCTGCAGCTCTTCCGGCGGGACTGCTGCAAAGAGCTCGCCTATGGCCCTGTTGTCAAGCCTTTCAAAAAGCCGGCGCGCAAGGAGCATTTTTTCAAACTCTTCTCCAAATATTGACGCCCAGCCGGGCTTGTAGTCAAGTCTCTTGTCGCTTCCCGATATTGCGCCTACAATGGCCCTGCCTGCGAGTATGCCACCCATGCCACAGGTGTAGATACCGCCGGCAGTGGTAGGCTTGGTCTGCCCCGCCGCGTCGCCCACGATCACGGTCTTGCCGTCAGTGAAGTGCTCCAGGGGGCCCCCGACCCATATAGGCGCGTATACTTTGCGCACAACAGAGTACGATCCTTTGGCATCCATGTACGACTTTAATGCTGACGCCGCGTTTATCGCCCTGCCAGCAACGCCGACCTTGCCCCTGCCCTCGCCTGTAGGTATGACCCACGCAAAAAAGCCAGGGTACTTTTCGCTGTCAAACGCCACCGCTATTGTGTCTCGGTAAATCCAGGGCGCAAACACCTCGTACTGGGCCGACGAGAGCACGCCTTCTCGATTGCGATTGATTATTGATGCGACTCCACGCGCATCCACGAAATAGTCGCACGTTACGTCGCCTTCAGACGTCTTGATAATGTAACTTGGGCCATCGCGCCGGAAAGAGCGCACCGAGCATTTCACTCTTATTTCTGCGCCTGCTCGCTGTGCCTGGAGCGCTGCTTGCTTGTCGAGCGCGCGTCTATCAAGCACCACGACCTTTTGCTTCTCGGCGTTTACCTCAAAGCCGGCAAATGGCGAGACAATCTCTGCCTTCTTGACCCTATCGTTTTCAATCGCCGCTGCATCTGGCACCATGGCCAGGTTCTTCATCCCCTCCATGCTGACAAGCCCGCCGCAGTGCTCCGGCGTGCCTATCTCGGTGTCCTCCTCGAGCACCACTACGGAAGCTCCGCCCGCGGCGGCCTCTCTTGCAGCCAGGAGCCCCGAGATGCTTCCGCCTGCGACTGCAACCTGAAAGCCCGGCATGAGAGAAAGTCCAGCAACGTATTTCTCACTCTGCTAATTAAACTATGGGAGCGTGGAATTCAAGCAGGTGATGGTTGTAAGGCGGGATCTCGGCATGGGGACTGGCAAGATTGCTGCTCAGGTGGCCCACGCTTCGCTTATGGCCGCGAAAAAGGCCGAGGAAAAAAAGCCAGAGTGGTTCGCAGCGTGGTTTGAAGGCGGACAGGCAAAAGTCGTGGTCAAGGTGCAAAGCCTTGAACAATTGATGGGAGTAAAAAGGCACGCAGAGAGCCTGAAACTGCCCGTCGCCCTCGTTCAGGACAGCGGGCGCACACAGCTCGACCCCGGGACTTCGACGTGCGTTGGTATAGGCCCGGCCCCTGAGGAGCTGGTAGACAAGGTCACGAACAGTCTGAAGCTGCTCTAGCGCCGGCTCAAGAGAAGTATGCCTGCTATTATCATGCCTGTTGCCACGCCCTGAAACAGGGTTATGGTCTCTCCAAGCACCAGCGCGGCGATTGCAATCCCGAATATCGGAGTCGTCGAGAACACGGACATCGTCTTTATGGTGCCGATGTGTTTGATGCCCTGCAAGAAGAACAGGAGCGCCGCCCCAAAGCCCGACACCGCAAGCCCGGCTACGATGAGCCACATGTTAAGTTCAAGGTCGGCTATCGCGCCCCACTTGCCGGCCGCGACAGTCACGCCGAGCATGACAAGCCCGCCAAACATCGACTTTAGCATCGCTATCTTGGCGGGGCTGATGTCTGAAAACGTGAGGAGCCGGCGGCTGATGTTGTTGTCAATTGCCCACATCAGCATCGAGGCAAGTATCAGGATGTTGCCAGCATTGAACTGCAGGATGGTGTCTGACAGCTCCATGTTCGTAGTTGCAATGAAAAGCCCGATTATGACAATTCCCACAGCGGCCATGCCGAGCCTCCCCTTTGGCCTTTCCCCAAAGAAAAGAGACGACAGTATGATGGTAAACAGCACTTCGCCGTTTGTCAATATCGACGCGTCAGAGGCGCTTGTCGCTTGCAGGCCGTAAAGCAGAAGCATCGGTGCAGCTAACGCGCCAAAGCCTGTCACTGCCACCATGTAGCGCAGCTCTCTACGCGACTTTAGCCGGAAGGACGCGCGTGCAAACGGTATGAGCGATATGCCTGATATGACGTATATCACCGCCGCAAGCGCAAGCGGGTCCACAGTCTCTAGAGGCACCTTGGCTACCGTGAACACAGAGCCGAACAGCGCGGATGCGGCCAGCACCGATAGGTAGCCGAACCAGTGCCTTCCAGCCTGCTTGGGTGCCGGGCTCTGCTTTGTCAAACAGCGGTCATGTACGCAGGCCACATTTAATGCCTGCTTGAACCGTTGCAGACAAGAGATATATGTGGAAAAACGAGATCGGCGATCATTGTCCGGCAAACGCGGACCTACTAACAAACGGATAGTGCTTTACGTGCTCATTGGCATACTTGCAGTTTCTCTTGTTGCTCTTATAACGTTCGGAAGAGGTGGAAACGCCAAGACCCCGGAGGAACTGGCAAAAGAATCCGAGCAACAGAGAATCGCGCTTGCCAAGGTGCAATTCTGCGGGCTGGAAAGCAATGCCAACTCCAATGCGTACGTCAGCGAGTATGTGCTCCCGTCAGAATGCGAGATGCCACTTGGCATCGCCGTAGACAACGACAGAGTATGGTATCTCTCCACAAAGCAAGGCACGCTTGGCAGCTACAGCCTTGCGGATGGTAAGTTCGAGGAATTTGCCATTCCCTCGTGGCCTGCGCGCTCAAGCCCAAGCCCAAGCGTGTTTTCCATGACTTGGGACGCCAAGACTGACAGCTCAGGAAACGTGTGGTTCACAGACGATAGCCAGAGCCTGCTATGGAGGTTTGACAGGGCAAATGGCAACTTTGACAGTTTCAAGTCTCCAGGCAGTAAACCCATATCATTTGACTTTGACTCTGACGGAAACATTTACCTTGTAGGCGTCAGGTCCAAGTCGCTCTACTTTGGCGACGTTTCAGAGATGAAGCCCGGGACATTAGAAGGGTTCACTGAAATCAAGCTGCCGCTCGACGCGTTCTCAGGCATCGAGGATTTCAGAGTCAGCTCCGGCTCGGTAGCAGTTGACCTCGAGAGGAACGTGGTGTGGACGTCGGTGCTTGCGTTCGAGGAAAAAGGGCAGATTTACAGGTACGACGCTGATGCAAACGAGATTTCAGTATATGACCTGCCGCAAGAGCTCACCTCTCCTGTAGGCACCACGGTGGACAAGGAGGGCAACCTATGGGTCACGGACCATGGGACGAGCATATTTTTCATGGTGGACCCTAACGATGGCAGCTTGACAAGGTACGTTACGTCAGTCCTGTCATCAAAGATCACGGGCGCGCCCGCATCTGCAGACGCGTACACGCTGCCATACTGGATACAAACAGACTCTGACGGCAACATTTGGTTCAACCAGCACATAGGCAACAAGATAAACAAATTTACCCCGTCGACACAGACGATGGTCGAGTACTGGATACCCACACAGAACAGCGACTGGGCCAACTGTGCCGAAGGCGCTACCGACTGCGGCCTAGCAAACGCCCTCCAGTTCTCGGTCGGACCCGCAGGCCAGATCTGGTTCACCGAGTGGACAGAGAACAAGATGGGCACGGTAAGGACTGAGGCAGAGGTGCCGCTCTCGGTGTCGGCCCCCGGCGAAATAACGGTAAGAAGGGGCGACAGCGCGGACATCAGAGTTGACGTGAGTTCTGAAAGCGACCTTAACGTGCGCATGGTGGCATCGGGCACCTTTACAAGCACGGGCGCGCTTGGAAGCTCGACAGGAATATTCAGCCAGCAGTCCATAAGCGTGGAAGCTGGCAGCTCCCTGCAGGTCTCGTACGTGTTTAACCCGGCAGCCAGCCTGGCCCCGGGCCAGTACGTCCTGATGCTTGGCGCTGACCAGGGCGACATTACCGTGCTCAAGGCAGTCAGGGTAAACATTGTATAATTAAATACGGCTCAGGACCAATCAGCGATTGATGTCCGGCGAATATCCTGTTGCCGTAAACGAAGAGGGCATCAAGATCAAGGCAGAGAGCATGGAGCCCGAGCGCCTTTACCACTGCGTCTTTGAAAACAAAGTGTACCTCTTTTACAAAGACGAAATGGGATTACTGAACTGCTACGAGATAGAAGACCCGGAAGCAGTGAAAGAGATTTCAGAAAACCCCGCGGACCTGGAAGAGATACTTAAAAAGCGCGCAGGATTTTAGGCAGATCTTTCATCGATAAACGTTATATGCCACCATCCCAAATAAGGCACACCATTGTCTACCAGCACCAGCACGACCAGACCACCAAAAGCAAGCAACGAAATTTTTATCGGCAAAAAACCACTCATGGTCTACGTCACGGCTACGTTGGTCCAGCTGGCAAACGAGCCGACGGTACTGATAAAGGCAAGGGGCAAGAGCATAACAAGGGCAGTCGACGTGGCGCAAATCATAGTCAAGAGGATGAACACCATAGGCTACAAGATAGGCCAGATAAAACTCGGCTCTGAGCAGCTCATGTCTGAAGACGGTAAGCCCAGGAACGTCTCTACTATCGAAGTGCCCATTTCTAGGACAGCCTAGCCAAGGCCGCTTGCCAAGAATTGCCCGCCATTGTACGCAAGCACGTCAGCAAGCCCCAGCATCAGTATTTTATAGTATTTCGATCCAAGGACCGAGCTCCCCTTTGACGCAAGTTACGCGACGGCGGAAAGCCATGCATAGTCCATCCACACGTGCATACCGAACATAAAGGCCACGCCTGCGACTGGGCCGAACCTTGACAAGTCTGCAACCAGCTTTAGCCCAACCGTGAGCCACCACACCAGAAAGAACGGGTTGAGCGCGGTCAGCACGATGCCGATGGCAAAGGGGCTCTTGTTTTGCGCGATGGGCGCCTGCTTGCCATTTTTCAAGACAGAATAGACCTGCAAGCCTGCAAAGCCCGGGACGGCCGCTTCACCCAATATGGCGATAGCGCTTGCGTACTGCACCACAAATGCAGGGGTGGAAAAACAGCCCGGCGGCAATCGCCGCGATGACTGCTATCTCGACGACCGCATGGCCGTGCGCCACCCTGATTCCGGACATTGTACCTCTACGCGTACCGTTTAGCATGTTCGCCACAAACAGCGGCCCGGGCGCAAGCACGCCCGAGGCAGACACAGCCACCACTTCGGCGCCAAATGCCAGTACATCCACCCCGGGTCTTTGCGCTTGCCCTGCGTGTTAACTTTGCGCGCACAAGGCAGAAATACGACGGCGCCCAACATGAAAGAAATGGTGGTCGACACCATCCGCACGCTAAGGCTGCTTGGCAAGTGGGGCGCGAACAGGGCAGTGGGCAGGAGGCGGCCGGTTATAGCCGTGTTCTCAATAACGCACTATTGCAATTTTTACTGCCCCATGTGTCCCTTTGGAGACTTGAATAAGGAAGGGCAGATAGCCCTTGCAAGGAGAAACGACCTGACGACTGAGCAGTGGAAGCAGGTGTTTGACAAGGTGTCTAATCACTGCGTCTGGTCGATAATAGAAGGGGGCGAGCCTACCAGCAGGCCCGACTTTATGGAGCTCGTGCGCTATTTGCACTCGCTAAAGATGCCCATCACTCTCATCACAAATTGTTCATTATTGCACGTAATCGACCTTGATGAACTGAAAAAGTACATCCAGTTTGTCACGTGCAGCATCGACTCTGTTTTTGAAGAACCGTACTGCAAGGTGCGCGGCGTGTCGCCGCACGTGTACAGGCGCGTGATGGACAACCTGAACCTGCTTACGGAACACGAGGTGCCACACTACTTCAACAGCGTCATAACAAAATACAACACGCAGGAGTTCATCGACCAGACCTACTTTGACCGCGCAAAGGAGCTTGGCGCAAACGCGGTCTCATTCACGTTCGTAGAAGACAGGTCCGACGTCAACTATTCGCTCCTGCCCGACAGGGACACGATGAATCAGGTATGTTCAAGCATCCTTGACTACATGGGCAAGAAAAAGAGCCCGCAGGTCATGATACCGCCGGAATATTTCCAGCAGATTCTGGCAGACGGCCGCGGACACTTCAACGAGTGTGGCGTGTGGAAGAGCATCTTTGTAAACGGCAACGGGACAGTGATGGTGCCTTGCTGGAAGTTCAACGGCCCTGAAAACACGTACAGCCTGCTTGAGCACTCTGTTGATGAAATCTGGAGCGCACCGCAGTGGGACATCGCTAGGACGTGCCACGACTGCGAGGTGCTTGGCTGTATCTGGTACTCGTCGCAGCCCGTGACAATGTTCGCAAGGAACTACATGCGCGGCCTTGGCAAGATGATAAGCCGGGAGCGGCCCGAGCTCGCAGAGGCAGTCTAAACGCTTGAAGATATATTAAGCAGACCAGAATGCAAGATAGCAATGCGTAAAAAGGTCAAGGTTGCCATCTCCGGCGTAGGCAACTGCGCCTCTGCCCTCGTGCAAGGAACGCGTTACTACCGCGAAAATCCCGAAGCAAAAAAGCAGGAAAGCGACTGGATAGGCCTCACCGCCTACAACCTGGGAGGCCTCGAGCCTTCAGACATTGAGTTTGTGGCAGCATTTGACGTCAACGCCAAGAAAGTGGGCAAGGACCTCTCTGAGGCGATATTTGAAAAGCCCAACAATACCGTCCGCATCGTAAAAGAGATGGACAGGATGGACATCAAGGTGCAAAAGGGCGAGGTCTACGACGGTATAGGAAGGCACCTTTCACAGAAAATCAAGGTTGCAGACGGACCTGCCGTCAACGTTACGCAGGTATTGAAAGACACGGGCGCGGAAATGCTACTCAACTATTTGCCGGTCGGAAGCAGGCGCGGCACGCAGTATTACGCGGAGGCGTGCCTTGACGCTGGCTGCGCGTTTGTCAACGCGATACCGGTGTTTATAGCGTCGACTCCAAAGTGGCAGCAGGCTTTTGCCGGGCGCGGGCTTGCGTGCGCAGGCGACGATGTGATGAGCCAGCTTGGCGCAACGGTGGTCCACAAGACGCTTGTAAAACTGTTCGTGGACAGGGGTGTTAGGGTCAATGAAACTTATCAGTTGAACATCGGAGGCGACATGGACTTCTACAACATGCTTGACGAGGACCGTCTCGAGGACAAGAGGGTGAGCAAGACGTCAGCGGTAGCCGCCATGGCGCCTTACGAGGTGCCGATGAGGATAGGGCCTTCGGACTATGTCGAGTTCCTGGACAACGACAAGGTGTGCTACATCTCGATAAAGGGGCAGTACTTTGGCGGCATCCCAGTCGAACTCGATGTCAAGTTAAAGGTCGTGGACGCATACAACTCTGCAGGCGTCATGATAGACGCTGCAAGGTGCGCCAAGATAGCCATCGACAGGGGCATTTCCGGCCCTCTTGAGAGCATCTCGGCCTACTGCTTCAAGCATCCGCCCATCCAGATGCCCTATTCTGTGGCAAAGTCCAATTTTCTCGAGTTCGTTGAGGGCAAGCGAGAGCGCTAGCTGCTAAAAAATACTTGACAAAAAGGAGCTGTAATGATCGCTAATACGCATAATTAACACCTCGAAAACTCAACACAGAAGGCATTGGTTCACATCAAGAAGCTCGAAGTGTATGGGTTCAAGTCGTTTGGGTTCCGCAACACCGTAGTGCACTTTGAGAAGGGGTTTGTAGCCATCACGGGTCCAAACGGCTCGGGCAAGAGTAACATACTGGATGCCATCATGTTTGCGATAGGCGAGAACAGCCCCAAGGCCATGAGGGTTGACAAGTTCCAGTCATTATTCCACGACGCCCAGAACCCCGGCCATCGGCTGGTCAGGGTGAGCATCACGTTTGACAACCTTGACCGCGGCATCCCGATAGACGAGGACATGGTCACACTGACGAGGGAGATGGAAGGCCTGACAGGCGACTCGCAGTACCTTCTGAACGGCAAGAAGGTATCAAAGACCGCCATAATGGAGCTGCTCGAAGTAGTGCTGTCGGCGCCAAACAAGCTGAACATAGTCCAGCAGGGCATGATTACCAGGATATCGGAGCTCAATTCTGAGGAGCGCCGCAAGATAATAGAGGACATCGTCGGACTGTCGTACTTTGACGAGAAAAAGGCAGAGGCGATGAAGCAACTAGACGAGGCCGACAGGCGGCTTGAGATCGCGTTTGCAAGGATGGGCGAGATCCGAAAGCGCATAGACGAGCTCGAAGCCGAGCGCAACGACCAGCTGCGCTACGAGCAAATAGGTTCTGAATTAAAGCGGTTCAAGGCGGTGCAGATATCAAACAACATCAGAACGGTAAGGAACAAGCTTGCGACGAGTACCCAGATGCTTGACGGCAACAACCAGCTCTCCTCGCACCTGACAAAGCAGATAGATGAGCTCAGGCAGGAAATTGAAAGCCTCGAAACCGACAAGGCCAAGTTCATGGAAGAAGTCGACGCCGCAAACAAAGCCAAGGCCCAGATTGCGACGAGGACCGCTACCATAGTGCACGACTCAGAGCGCGCAAAGGCGATGCTCGGCGAGTCTCAGAGGAGGATTGCAGACATTGAGAGGAGGCGGCCTCAGATAGAGTCTGGCAGGCAGGAGATAGCCGGCAGGGGAGATAGGATGAGGGCAGAGACCGAGCTTTTGCGCGCCAATAAGGAACAAAAGCAAGCTGCTCTTGAATCTCTCAAAACAAAACTTGAGGGCATTAACGCGGACATTGAAAGGATAACCGACATCATTGCGCGCTACACGAGCGCGAGGCAGAAACTTGAAGGCAGAATCAAGCGACTGTCGGCGCTGAAAAGCAGCATCGAGCTTGCGGCGGCTAGGACCGAGGAAAAGATCAAGACCAGCAGCTACAAGACGAGCGCAGACGACGCGGCCATGGAGTCGCTGCGGGCAGAAATCGACGGGGCAAGGACGCGCATTTCAGATATAGAGCAGGCGCTTGAGAAAGACAATGACCGACTCAACGATTCTGCAAAGGCGATAGACAGCCTGAGGGAGACTAAGGCCACTCTGGAGCACGAGCTCGCAGGCTCTGCGACGCTTCTTTCCAAGGCTGACACCATGGCCATCAAATTCGAGGAGAGAGCAAGCGTGGCCCGTCACGCCATGAACGAGGACTTTGCGATAGCCGAGCTTACAAGGGATAGCAAGAAGTTTGGCATAAGGGGTCTGGTCAGGGACCTGATACGCTACGACGGGAGCTACGAGCGCCCCGTGCTGGCGGCAGGCGCAGATTGGATGAAGGCCTTCGTCGTAGACGACGTCAAGGCCATGATGGCAGTTGCGGCGTATGCAAAGGAAAAGAGGCTGCCCCGCTTGCGCATAATCCCCCTGGACATAGTCGACCGCTACAGGCCCGGCCACAGGGACACGGGCAGGGACACGAACGTCATAGGGAACCTGTCCGGCGTCGTCTACAGCGAATACGAGAGGCTCCCAGAGTTTCTATTCTCCGACACGATACTAGTCAGGAACTCGTCGTCGGCGTACATGCTTGCAAGGCAGGGCTTTCGCGCAGTGTCGGTCGAAGGCGAGTTGTTCGAACCGGAAGGGGGCTCGATGGCGCTTGACTTTGGATCAAAGATATCCGACCTGACAAAGGCTATACTGCTTGGCGACTCGATCGAGGGCCTGCGCTGTATGCTTGGCAAGCTCGCAAAAGTAGTAGAGAAAAAGAGCGCACATCTGCGCGATGCTGCAGAGCACCTGGCGGCGGCAGAGGCAGAAAGGATAAAGCTCGATCTTAACGTGTCAAACAACAAGGTAAGGCTCGCGTCAGAGCAAGAGCCGGTAAGGGCAAAAGATAGAGCGCTGTCGGAGCTTGTCTCGCGTGCAGGCCTGCTTGCGTCCGAGGAACAGTCGCTCGCTTCGGAACTTGCACGATGCAACAAGAGATTGGAGCTCATAACGCCTTCTATAGAGCGCGTGTCGGCGCGCCTGCAGACCATCGACGAATCGGCAGCAAAGGCAGAGCTTGCGTTGATACAGGTCAAGCGCAACCAGGTGGTTAAGCAGGCGGATGGCGCAAACATCGAGCTGAACCAGATAACAAATTCGCTTGGAGGAATAGAAAGTAAGCTAGAATTTGATGGGCGCCAGCTGGCGCAGATGGAAGAGGAGCAGACGCGCCTTTCGCTTGAACTAGAGCAAAGGAAAAAGCAGGTCGACGAATTGCAGGCAAAGTCGCAGTCGCTAGAGGTGGAATTAAAGTCGCTCAGGGATCAGGAACAGCAGATAATCGACTCGTCAGGAAACGCCTACGGCGTGCTGCAGGATTACGAGCGCAAGATAAAGGGCCTCTCCGAAGACGAGCGCAGGCTAACAAAGGAGAACAACATACTGGAGCGCGAGTCGGCGCTTTTGAAAAAGGACATTTCCGACCTGACCGAGAGGGAATCCAGACTTGCTAACGACCTTGTATGGCTGGGGTACAAGAGCCTTCTCGACTCTATGGACGCGGAAGGCGCCATCATGGAACTTTCTAAGGAGTACGAGGGCGTAAAATCCCGGATAAACCTGCGCGCCGACGAGGCGTATGTGCAGGTCATGGAAGGCTACAGGGGCATGTCGAGCAGGCGCAACCAGCTTGAAAGCGAGCGTAACTCCATCGTCTCGTTCGTAGAGCAGATAGTCAGGGAGAAGAAAGAGATGTTCATGGACGCCTACAATAGGGTCGACTCTGACATCAGCGCGACATTTTCGAGGCTCACAGGCGGCACGGCGCGCTTGGAACTTGAAAACCCGGAAGATGTGTTTGCCGGCGGCGTGATGCTCCTGGCGGCGTTCCCGGGCAAAGTCGCCCGCGAGTCGACCGCTCTTTCGGGCGGCGAAAAGACCATAACGGCAACGGTGTTCTTGCTCGCCCTGCAGTCGCTCAAGCCGTCGCCTTTCTACCTGATGGACGAGGTCGACGCCCACCTTGACGCGCAGAACACCGAGCGTCTATCAAAGGTCCTGACCGAGCGCTCGCAGAACAGCCAGATAATAATGGTGACCCTGAAAGACTCGACAGTCGCCAAGGCCACGCTCATCTACGGCGTCTACCCGAGGCAAGGCGCCTCTCAGGTCGTGAAATACAGGAACCCCTCCCAAGTCCCGCTTGCGCAGATAGCCGCCGAGGGCAGTTGAAAAGCTAAAGGTCGTTTATATGGAATTTGGACATGCAGCCCGTGCATTCGTAGATTTCGTCTCCCACGGGTCCTGAAACCTTGAATTTGACAATGGTCGTGCACTTGGGACATCTACCGTCAACCATGGCGGTTTTTTTCATCGGCCGGGCGCTGGACTTTCTTCTTCGGCTCCCCATTACACCAGCATGGCAGCAGTCCCGTTTTATAAACCAAATTTCTTACGGGATTTTGCACTTAAAATAGACTTCTGCTTCACAATAGGGATTTTTCCCAGCCCGCTTCAAGTCGGGACTTTTTGCTTCAGGCAGGGAGCTTTTATACAATAGGACATGACCCTCGTTTATGACACGTGAGTACACTGGGCGTGTAAAAACCAACAAGCTATACCAAGGAGCGAAGGCAGTTGGAATACAGTTAGATTCCGTGCAGGCATTGGATCTTGCCATACAGATACTATAGGCAACCAAAAGCGGGCGACCGATTGACGTAACCATATTTACACACAAGAAAAAAGACGGTACCTATCACACGACGGTAACATACATGGACAAATAATCATTCGCCGAGGAATGTAATTCCAATGAACAGATACGAAAGTGTCAAATTCCTAACCAAGAAGAAGGCTAGACAAGATTGGCTTTGTGCTAGATGCGATAGATCAATTAAGCCTGGTGAAGAATATTATCGCGAAACCTTAGGCAGGATGAATCCAGGACGAAAAATGCAATTCAATGCTTATTGCTTAGACTGCGGCCCAAAATCAGGGTCACCGATTATGTAATTCTGCATTCATGAACTACTCTCAACCTTCAGCTAGCAGCTTAATCCAAGAGCTTTCCTTGCCGTTTGATAGCCAGTTGATTTTCTGCGCACAGGTTTTATACCGAACATGACAAGCCACGCCCATGCTTTTGCCCGAGTCTTGCTCTGTAAAGGTGGACGGGGTCGAGTGCAGGCTGCCCCCTGCCCATGTCGTTTCCGTCCAGTCCAAAGACGGAGAGTACATGCTTGCAGTGGTATGCGACGACCACATAGCGGGGCTCAAAGGCAGGCTGCGCGTATTGCAAAAGGAAGGCAAGAAGCCTCTAGGCAAGATACGCTTCCAGCCAGTCATTGCAGTCGTCACCGACTGCGTCACCGGCATTGAAGAAGACTATGTTGAAATAGAGCTAAAGCGCGGCGTCGACTCGGAACGAAAAGCCTAGGATTTTTCTTCTTCGTCATCGTCCTTGAGGGCCCAGGGGAACCACCGGCCAATTATCTTGCCCCAGTCTACCTTGAGTGAGTAGTATATCACCACGCCCATTATCGCCACGCTTGCCACCGTGAGTATCACGAGAGTGGCTGTGTCCTGCGTGTTTGTGACCACGTCCTCCACGAGAGGCCTGCCGAGGAAAATCGCGCTCCACACTATCACCTCGTTCATGGCGACCTTGCCAGCAAACGTCGCTGTCACAAACTTCCAGGGGCTGTACTTGGCAAGCCCGAGCGGTATATAGACGACATCGTCGGGGACCGGAGTTGCGGCCGCTACGAACGCGCCTGGCCAGCCGTACCTGCTGACCAGCCTTTGCAGCGGCAGCATGCGCTTTCTCGTCTTGGTGCTGAGCAGGCTCCGGCCATAGTAGCTTGCGAAAAAGATTATCGTCTTTGCAATGACGGCGCCGGCCGCGCTTGAAACAGCCAACACGTGCGGGTCAAGCTTGCCGCTGAGGGCCGCCGCGAGTAGCACGGGGACGTATGGAACCGGAATGAAGACGATAATGCTCCCCACAAAGCTGATGAGGAGGATGCCAAGGTACCCAAGCTCGTTGCTGAACGGGAAAAGGTCCCCGAGGCTGACCAACCTGACTAGGTCAAAGCCTTTCCTTTATTAGTATGCTCTTCCAAAAAGGGCCAGCTTTTTCGCCGGCTGGCCGCAGTAGACGCATTTTTTCGGCATGCCTGCCTGGTCAAACGGCATGACCCGGATGTCTGCGCCCGTTTCCTCTTTTATCTTCAGCTCGCATTCCTGCGCGCTGCACCATCCTGCAGTCGCAAAGCCGCCCCTGCCGTCCATCGTGGCCTTCAATTCCTCGTATGTCGTAGGCTTGCTCATGAACCCGTCAAGCATCGCCTTTGCGCGCTCGTAGAGGCTTTTCTGAATGCTCTCAAGCAGGTTGTTTGCGACTTCGACCAGTTTTGCCCTGTCATGCTGGACCTTTTCGCGGCTGTCCCGTCTCACGAACTCGACTCCGTCCTTTTCGATGTCGCGTGCGCCTATGTTGACGCGAAGCGGCACGCCCTTCATCTCCCACTCGTTGAACTTCCAACCCGACGTATACCCATCCCTGTCGTCGACGTGCGCCCTGATGCCTGCCTGCTTCAGCTCTTGCGTTATTTCCGCGGCCCTGCCCTTGACAAGGGCTGCATCCTTGTCCTTGTGTATCGGCACAACGACTACCTGGATGGGCGCGACCTTTGGCGGAATTATCAGCCCCTTGTCGTCGCCGTGCACCATTATCAGCGCGCCAATAAGCCTCCACGAGACGCCCCACGACGTCTGCCAGGCAAAGTGCTCTTTCGTGTCCTTGCCCACGTACTTTATCTCAAATGGCTTTGAAAAGTTTTGCCCTAGGTGGTGCGACGTGCCCATCTGCAGTGCTTTTCCGTCTGCCATCATGCCCTCAAGCGTAGTCGTATAATTTGCTCCGACAAACTTTTCCTTGTCGCTCTTAAAGCCCCCGACTGCAGGCACCGCTAGGTATTCCTCTATTAATTGCCGGTAAATTCCAAGTATCGTCATGACTTCCTGCTCGGCCTCTTCCGCCGTCGCGTGCACGGTGTGGCCTTCCTGCCAGAGGAATTCAGACGTCCGCACAAAGGGCTTGGTCGCCTTTATCTCGGCGCGAAGAGCGCTGTTCCAAAAGTTGATCTTTAGCGGCAGGTCGCGGTAGCTTGATATCCACTTAGCAAAAATCGAATATGCCAGGGTCTCCGACGTCGGGCGCAGCGCCAGCTTTTCGCCGATATCGTTGTCGCCGGCCTTTGTGACCCAGAACACTTCAGGCGTAAAGCCGGCGAAATGATCCTCTTCCTTTGAGAGCAGGCTCTCCGGTATCAGGACCGGCAAAAAGCCGTTCTGGTGGCCAGTCTCCTTGAATCGCCTGTCAAGCAAGTCGCGGATTGACTCCCAAATGGCGTAGCCGTAGGGCCGAAGCACGATGAACCCTTTTACCGGCGCATAGTCAGCAAGGCCGGCCTTGAGCACCACCTGGGTGTACCACTCGCTAAAGTCCTCGCTTTTCTTGACAGTTATGCCGACTGCTTCCTTTGGAGGGGAGCTCAATCACCAGCAAACAACTGCGGAGGGTTTATGAAGTTTTGCGCTAGAGCGGCTCGCCTTTGCAGTATACCTGTCCGGTTACCCGGCTGTGGAAATTCTTGCAGACGTAGCACTGCACAAAAGCGATCTCTTGATTGAGCACGGGGCAGTCGACCGCCTCCTGCTTCATGCGCTTGAGCATCTTGGGGCTCACGCCTTTCAGCTTCAGCTTGCCCTTGTCGTCCATCATCCCCACGCCCTGCAACTCCTTTTTTGCCTGGTCCGTGAGTTTCGGTGCCTTTTCGACCGGCTTTATCGTTACGAGATGCTTGATGCCTTCAGGGAGAGCGTCGCTCATTGGCATGGCTTCGTTCTGGAACTATATGACCCTTTGCGTCAGAAATCAGTTATCCTTGTCTGCGACTTGAGCGACCTGCACAGCTGGCTGCGCCGGGCGATTTCAGCTCTTGACTGCGACATGGTCGAGCATGCAAACGCAAGGGCATTGTCTAGCGCGTCAAAGTTTGCCGGCTGCTTCTTGAGCGCCTCCCGCACGCCCTCCCTTATCTGCCACACGCCGACAGGCATCACGTACTCCGGATGTATTTCCCGCAGCACCAGCGCCGCGGCCTTTCTGCCCCTGCGCGACAGGTGCTCTGCGACGGCAAGCCTTGCTGCAAAGTACGCGCCGGCAATCGAAGGGTAGTGGTCAAGCACCCTTGCATCTTCGAAATCAGCGCCAACCGCCATTTTCCCGTCGCCGGCGTACCATGACTCTATCATCTCAAAGCTCCACAAGCTGTCAGGTATCAAGATGACTGAATAGTAGTTGCCAAGGTGCGAAAACTGCCTAACTTCAAAGAGGGTTATCTCGACGTTTGTCTCGTTCTGCTTGACGAGCCTGCTTGAAATCATATCGTCGGTTGCAGTTATGCTCCAGCGCGTGGGCACCAGCTTGCGGTTCTTTTTCATGCCAAGCATGCCTACCGACAGCACGCGGTGTATCCTGCTTACCTCGACGCCTTTTTCGTAAAGCTCCATGACGGCGTCTGCGGCCTTTAGGTCGCTGTCGTAGAACGCGGTCTCGATCTTTTGGTCTGCAGACAGCGACGAGGTCTTGAACGTCTTGATGGGCGCTGCAGGCCCAAAGGGAGCGGCCTCGCTGTTCAGCCTCAATTCGCGGGCAAGGTCGGTGTCTGCAAGCGGGCGTTTTTCAAACGTGGCTTCGCTTTCCGCAGGTTTTTCAGACATGGCAAGCTCCTGCAGCTGCTCAATGTAGCGGCCTTCTGTCTGCCCCACGCTCAGGCTTGCGACGCCGCGCACAAGCGACAGCCTGTAATTGGCTATCTCCTCCAGGGTCTTTCCGACCCACATCTCGCTCTTGTCGTAAACAGCCGTGTCGCCATGCAGCGGAGGTATCATCGGCCCGACCCGGACCTTTGGGTAACCGTACCTGCCGACGAACACTGAGGGAGGGCTTGCACCGTCAAGCGAATCCATAGATAGTTTGGCCGAGTTTGCCTTCAGAAACTCAAGCCAGTTCTGCTCCAGGCGGCGCTTTATCTCTGCCGGCGTCGACAACATACAAAGATGGCGCAGGTTGCTTATTTGCTTAAAGTTTATTATCAATAATCAACCGCAAGCATCCGATGACAGAGAATTTCCCGGAAAGGATGCTTTCGATAGTAAACGACGGCATGCTCTGCCTCATGACAGGCGTGGGGCACAAGGTCGGCCTTTTTGACGCCATGTCTAGGATGGAACCTGCAACAAGCCAAGAAATTTCAAAGGCCGCGAGACTCAACGAGCGCTACGTGCGCGAGTGGCTAGGCGGAATGGTGACTGGCAGGATAATAGAATATGACGCCGCGACTGGCAAGTACAGGCTGCCGCAAGAGCACGCAGCCGTACTGACCAGGATGGCAGGCATAGACAACCTTTCGGTTTTTGCGCAGTACGTTGCACTGATGGCAAACGTTGAGGAGAAGGTAGTAGAGTGCTTCCGCAAGGGCGGCGGAGTCCCGTACTCGGCATTCCCCAAGTTCCAAGAGCTCCAAGGAGAAGAAACAGCGCGCGTCTTTGACGCAAGGCTTGTCAACCAGATACTGCCGCTTTCGGGCATGGTCGGCTGCCTCAAAGATGGCGCAGATGTTCTTGACGTCGGCTGCGGCCAAGGGCACGCGATAAACCTGATGGCAAAGGCATTCCCGAAAAGCAGGTTCTACGGCTACGACATCTCAAGGGACGGGCTAAAAGCCGCGAGGGAGGAGGCAAAAAAGATGAAACTTGCAAATGCTCACTTCAAAATAGCCGACGCGGCCAAGCTGGAGGACCACAACAGGTTTGACCTGATAACCGCGTTTGACACGATACACGACCAGGCAAAGCCGGCAAGGGTGCTCAAAGGCATAGGCAGAGCAATTCGAAAGGACGGCGTGTTTCTGATGCAAGACATCGCGGCGTCAAGCAATCTGCACGAGAACATGAACAATCCGCTTGCGCCGACGCTCTACGCGATTTCGACCATGCACTGCATGACAGTCTCGCTTGCCTACGGAGGCGACGGCCTTGGCACGGTGTGGGGCCGTAAGAAGGCCATGGAGATGCTTGCGCAGGCAGGCTTTGGGCGGGTGGAAATAAAGAGCGTGGAAGGCGACATACTGAACTACTATTACGTCGCAAGGAAATAGTTGCGAATGATTTATAGCGTTATGCAAACCCACAAGCACTACCACGGGATATAGATGGATCCGGTAGACAAGGCAGTGCTCGCTTCTCTGTACGCAAGCACGCTAGAGCCCTTAGTTCCAGCGTATGAGCGGATGAAGTCTAGGCTTGCGGTGAGCAGGGAATTCTTTGACGAGAGGATTGTCAGGCTTGCAAGTATGGGCATGGTGGAAAAAACCGACCACTCAAAGCTGACTTTCATAGGGCGCGACGCGCTCAAAGTGGTGCTTGTAGGCGGAGTGTTTGATCTGATACACCCTGGCCACATCCACACGCTAATGGCTGCAAAGGCGGCGGGCGATTTTCTGGTGGTCGTAATCGCAAGGACTGCGACTGCGCAAAAGATCAAAAAGGACCGCAAGATCTACCACGACGAGAACCTGCGCAAAGAGCTGGTCGAGTCGTTAGGCTTTGTAGACCTTGCCATCATAGGCAGGGAAGGCACGCTCTATGACACTGTCGAGTACGTCAGGCCAAACGTTATAGCACTCGGCTACGACCAGGCGCACAGCGAAAAGGACGTTGCAGAAAACTGCAAGAAGCGCAACCTCGACGTGCAGGTGATAAGGCTCTCGACCCCGATACCGGGCTCCAAGAGCTCCAAGATGAAAGAGGAGCTTGGCGACAGCATCTACGGCATCTGAACGTGCACCCGGACTTTTGCCCTGTCGCCTAGCTTTATTCCAGCAGAGTCTTTTATCGACACCGGCGCGATTACTTCAAGCATGCTGTCGTCATAGTGCGTGCGCTCCAGGACAAGGGCCGCCGCATTTTGTACGCCGTCAATCGTTGCGCGGTAGCACTTGACCCAGCCGTACGTCCTTGTGCCGTCGCTAAAGCCGTCAATGAATATCGAAGGGTGGCTGCCAAGCTCGCGCCGTGCAGTCATGTAAAGCGGGTCGACGAGCCTGATATTGAGCGTACCCGGGTACGGCTCGTAGCCCAGCTTTTCCTTGAACTGCTTTTTGTAGCCTTCAAGCGACATGTAGTATGCGCCCTCGCCCATCCCTGATACGACGGTTCCCTCAAAGTCTATAGCGGCAGGCGCGGACTCGAGCGCAGACTTTAACGATGTAAAAAGGCTCTGGATTTCAGAGTACCCCTTGTCAGTCACGCGCACGCCAAACTTTTGGCCCCGCCGGACGCGCTCGATGTAGCCCGAGTTTTCCAGGTCGAGCAGGTGCTTTGACGCCGCCTGCTGCGACCTGCTGATGTTCTTGCCAAGGTCCCCTGTTGTTACTTCTACAAAGTTGTGGCGCGCCCCCTTGGCCAGGAGCTGCACCAGGGTCAGTATGTGCTGAAGTCTTATTTCCGGCATTTAATTCGTGATGCCCACGTCGCCGAAAGTCCTGACCTTTATCTCGGCGGCCTTGGTTACGCCGGTCGTCCTGTGGCCCACGATGTACTCGATGCCGGCCTTGTCCGCCGCATCGACCAGTCGTTGGGTGACGATGCCGTCTATGACCAGGTACTTGGCGCCTTCCGCCGAGTCGAGCCTCTTGATTACCTCAGATACCGGAACTTTCAGCAGTTGCTTCATCGAGCCGTCGAGGATGATTGCCTCAAGCGTCTCGTTTATCTGCGGGTACACGTCGCGGATGGCTGTGAGCACTTCTGGCGCGTCGTTTGCCGCTGCAGCGGATGGCAGGCCTGGCGTCACGGAAGCCTGTTCCGGCTCTGGAGCCGGTGCGTACTCCTCGCGTGGCCTGTCGTAGTCG